>SXGS01054017.1_pt1 | contig 28210 bp, 23 predicted proteins | sample 3174681 | NCBI WGS metagenome assembly SXGS01 (sample SAMN11356861, study PRJNA531348) | freshwater metagenome | isolation source: freshwater sample F1-80 | place: China: Fuxian Lake, Yuxi | collected 2017-12-25 | reverse complement strand
AACGGATGCCAGGCGATCCTTCCATCGCGCCAGCCGGTCGGATGGCGCAGCGAGATAGGGAACCTTTGCCGGGATCGTCTCCAGCCGCGTCCCCATCAGATGCGGAAGGCTCATCAAGGCGATCTGTGCGTCTCCGTCGGGCAGCGGATCGCCACGGCGGAAGACATCGACCCCGAGGCTCGCAACCAGCGCCCGCAACGGCTCTGTGACTTCGAGCACCACTCGGACGCCGGCCGCCTTCAGAAGCGGCACATAGCGCAAAAACTGAAGTGCATCTCCGAACCCCTGCTCGGCCCACACCAGCAGCCGCAAACCCGGACGAACCTCGCCCCGCCATGCCGGCCATGAAAAGTCCCGGCCGTTGACCGCGCGAAACTCCGCGAGACCCCACCTCGCCTCCAACAGACCCAGACCCCCCGCATAGTCACCCAACGCCAGACGAGCCTGCGCGAGAATCCACGCCGCCTGCGCCAAGCCGGGATCCAGCGCCAAACCTCGTCGGGCATTCGTCTCGGCATCGCGTCGCAGATCTGCCCCCCAGCAGGCGATGGTCAGATTTCCGAAGCCGGCGGCAAGCGACGGCGCAAGCGCTAGCAGGATCCGGCTCTGGCGCGCCGAGGCGATCGGCAGGTTGCGGTCGAGCATTCTTGTGCTGATGCCGAGCCGTGCATCTTGCGTTTGAGGATCCAGGGTAAGCGCACGCAGGAACGCGGCTACGGAGCAGGCCTCGTTAAGCGGGCCGAGGGCGGCTCCGAGAAAAGTATGTCCATCGACCGAGCCTGGCGCTAGAGCGACGACCGCTCGGCTACGCATCGTGGCGGCTGCAAAACTTCCGATCCGCAGCGCCGAGACGGCGAGATTGACCCAGAGGCTCGCACGGTCGGGCTTCGTCGCCAGGGCGCGATGGAGCACGCGTTCGGCGGCCGCAAAGTCCTCGGCGACGATAAACAAGGCCGAAGCATCGCCGGCGGCGCGGACATTTCCCGGATCGAGGGAAATGACGCGGCGCAAGAGGCGAGCGGCGACGTCCGGATGACTTTGCTGGATCGCTTGGAACGCGGAAGCCAGCAGCTCGGTGATCATCGCACGCCGCTACGCCATGCCGCGAGGTCCCGGGCGACACTCCAAATAACCGCATCCCAGTCGCCGCGTCGCGGCTGGCGGTAGAGGCGCGCGCTCGGATACCACGGGCTGTCGCTCCGCCCCTCAAGCCAGCGCCACTCGGCCGAGTAGGCCAGCAGTACCCAGGTCGGCCGGCCGAGAGCGCCAGCGAGGTGAGAAACGGCACTGTCGCTGGAGACGACAAGATCCATCCGCAATATCGCGTCGGCGGTGTCGGCAAAGTCATGAAGGCTCTCGCCGTGGTCGACGATAGGCGTCTGCAAGCCGGCCAGGTCGCGTTGCCTCGGGCCGATCTGAAGAGAATGCAGCTCGCCTCCGGACGTGGACAATGCGCTGACGAGTGACGGAACCAGGTCGGGGGGGATCGAGCGTATGCGATCGAGCGAGTACTCAGGCCGGCCTGCCCAGACGAAGCCTACTCGCAGAGGCCCGCCGCGTGCCGCGGCCGGATTGCCTTCAGCCGTGACCCGTGAGAGGTAGGGGGTCGCGGAAGGAATGTCTCCGAGGTCCGTCTTCAGGAGGTGAGGCAGGCTCATGAGCGGCAACTGGACATCCACCGGCGGCGTGTCGTCCAGGCCGCAAATCTGAATTTGCGGTTCGAGACAGGAGAACAGGCGCTTGAGAGGCGCGGGCGTGGCGAGGACTATCTTTATCCCATGGCGAGCGAGGATCGGGGCATAGCGAACGAAATGGATGGCGTCGCCGAACCCCTGCTCGCACCAAAGCAGCAGGCGAAGTCCTGGCACGAAACGTCCATTCCACATGGGCGCGGGCCACTGTTCGCCTGCAGACCTCATAGATGCAAGACGAAGCCGATGCTCATAGAGCCTAAAACCCTGAAGCAGATCGCCAGCCTTGAGACGTACGGTCGCAAGGGCGAAGCTTGCTTCGGCGCTCTCCGGTGCGATCGCCAGCGCGCGCCGAAAGAAAAGCTCGGCGTAGGACTGCAGGTCCAGGGTCGTTGCCGCCAGGCCGTGGTTCACATGCGCGGCAGAGAGCGCGGGCTCAAGGCAGATCGCGGCCCGGGCCTCGCTGAGACCGGCGTCCGGCTGATCCAGCCGGGTTAGCGCATGGGCGAGATTCGCTAGAACCTTGGCTGCGCCGCGAGTGACGGCGAGAGCGCGTCGCTGCCACGCGACGGCGTTGCTCACCTCGTTCAGTTGTGCCAGTGCTTCGGCGGCATTGCTAAGGAGCCAGATGGCATGCGGACAGAGCGCGATCGCGCGGCGATACGCCGTCAGCGCCGACGAGGGCCGGTTCGCGAGAAGGTCGGCATTGCCGAGCGCGAAGAGAGTTCGGTCATGCTCGGCTGCGTCATCGCGCGACGTTGTGCGGGGATGGATGGCTGAGATCGTTCCGGAGATCGGATCGGCCATCGCTGCCTGCCTTTGCCATCAACGACGTCTGGCGGCCGGTCGCGGACGAGGACTAGCTTGTCGTCCCCGCGCCAGCGCGAGCTGCTTCCTGCTGCCTAACATTGTAGAGGAGACTGAAGTCGAGAGGCTCCAGCCAAAGGGGCGGCAGCCCGGCGCCCGCTGACGCTTGGGTCAGGAGCGCGGCGGCGTGAGGATAAGCAAGGCGCGGCGCCTCGACGTTGAGGAAGCTTCGGGCCATGTCAGGATCGAGGCCCGAAATCCGATAGACTGCGGCGTAGGTCATCTCGGCGATGAGGGCTTGCTGGTCTTCGATCTTGCCCGTCACGCCCATGAACAGCTCGGATTCATGAAGGCCATCGCCGAGGTCGGTGACGGTGACCAGGGTCCTGAGCTCGAGACCCATTGGCTTGAAGCTGCGCTTCGCCAGCTTGCCGGTTCGAAGGTTCTCGAAGGAGAGGTCCTTCAGGTACTGGGCGACGAGCTGAAGCGCGGGCAGGTTAGACGTCGAGGGTTCGGCGGCGGTCATGTCTCGCCCGTCACGATTTGTTCTTGCAGAAGTCGGTCAGCACGCCGATCAAGCTCTGGGCCGTGCTGTGATCCAGGAAGACAGAGCATTGGAAATTCGGCAGTTCGTCGCCGGGCTGCTTGGAGCCGAACACCATCTGGATGAGATTGTCCGAGTTGAACAAGGTGCAATGATTGGCGAGGTAAGTCGGCAGCTTCGCCTTCAGCGCCGCTTGTCCTTCGGGCGGCATGCTCGGGATATGGGATCGCTGATCGGTCATCGGGGCACCTTGTGCTTATCGAAGGCTGCGGAATTCAGGTGGGGCGTCGACCCAGGACATCGCGCATTGACGAGACAAGCCCGTTCGCAACGTCGTAGCTGAGGTCGACGGCGCAGCGTGGATTGGGCTTGCCATCGGCGTTAGGCGAACCGACGAACACGAGGCGCATGTGCTCGTCACCGCCGAGGACGACGACGTTCTCGCCGATGAAGACGGGCATGTACTGGCGCAGAAGATCCTGGATCTCCTCCGGCAACCCTTTTGACTCGATCATTTCACTCAAGGTGAACTCCCTTGTGACTCCCGGCGTGTTGCGGCGGGCGTGGAGAAACGCCAAGGAGATGTTGCATTTAGGGGCAGGGCGCCTTGATCTCAAGCCAAATCTTAAGAAAGCCGGGCATGCGAAAGGCGAGTCCGGGGCCTAATTTACTGTCTGCGCCGGCCATCTTCTGGGGTCGATGAGATCGAGATCAACAGACGGAAGATCAAAGTCCGGGACCTCGTTTACGGCTGCGGCGCCGTCAAGGATTTCTGTTAGCTGACCGGCCGTGGCGGCACCCACGATCCCGACCTCGACCCAGGAAGAGGTGCGCAAGGTGTCAAGACAGGCCGCGACGGGTGAGATCCGATGATCGGAGAGCCACCTCGCCCAGGACGCCAAGGCGGCATGATGCTTGGCAAAGTTCGGAAGATCCGGCGATGCGGCAACGAGCAGGCCTTGCAGAAAGAGTGAGCGCGCATGGAAGGCGATGCCGCGATCACGGAGCTTCTGTCGCACGTCCTCTGCGGCGAAGCGTCGATCCAACGGGTTGAGCGGCGCTTGCACGACATCCAGCTCCGACGCCGCGAGAACGGCATCGAGGTCCGCCGGATCATAGAGAGAAACGCCGACGCGTTCGATGGTGCCCGCGGCCTTCAGCTGGGTGAGGGTCGTCTGGAGATCGGCCGCATCGACTCGAAACAGGTCCGCTGCACGATGAAGCAGCAGGAGCTCTATGCGGTCGCGCCGCAACCGCTCCAGCGAACGGGATACGCTGCGCCGCAGCTCCGGACCCGCCTCGCCCGGCGGGATGCCGGTGAGAGAGCTGATCTTGGTTGCGACGCGAAGGTTCGGGAAGCGCTCAAGGTGGGGGCCGAGCAGGGCCTCGGCTTCGCCATAGGCCGGAGCCGTGTCGATCCAGGCGACGCCGGTGGCAGCGGCCCGTTCGAGCATGACGCCGACCTCAATCGCGTCGGGTGGCGGGAAACGGTTGGTTGCGCCGTATCGCGCGCCGATCTGCGCCGTGCCGAGCGCGAGTCGAGCAACGAGGGGGCGATTGTCGAAACGCTGGACGCTATCCGTGCTATCGATCATATGAGGGATCTTCTAGCCTTTGATCGGTTCGGATGGACAGACCAAACTTCACCCCCAACATGGCGTTTTTCAGCGGCAAGAGCGTGCTTGTGACCGGGGGTACCGGCTCGTTCGGGCGCCGTTTCGTCGAGCGGCTGCTGGCAAGCGGCGCCCCGCGACGGGTCATCGTCTTTAGCCGCGACGAGGTCAAGCAGCAGGAGATGCGCGAAAGCATGCCCGGGGGCACCTCGGAGCCGATGCGCTACTTTATTGGCGACATCCGGGATCGCGATCGTTTGCAGAGAGCGTTCCACCGCGTGGACGTCGTCATTCACGCGGCCGCCCTGAAGCAGGTTCCGGCGTGCGAGTACAATCCGATCGAGGCGGTGCTGACTAACGTCATGGGCGCCCGCAACGTCATCGATGCCGCGATCGATCAGGGCGTCGAGCGGGTGATCGCTCTTTCGACAGACAAAGCCGTCAATCCGATCAACATCTACGGCGCAACTAAGCTCTGCATGGAGAAGCTGCTCATCCAGGCTAACGTCTATTCAGGGCCGATGAACAGGCCATTCTTGGCCTGTTCGCGCTACGGCAACGTAATCGGCAGTCGAGGTTCGGTTGTTCCGCTGTTCGCGGCGCAGCGGCGCAGCGGCCGCATCACGGTCACCGATTCCCGCATGACGCGTTTCTGGCTGACCCTTGATGAAGGCGTGGACTTTGTTTTCCGGTGCATCGAGCGGATGCAGGGTGGCGAGGTATTCGTTCCGAAGATCCCCAGCATGCGGATTACCGACCTCGCCGCCGCAGTCGCGCCCGAATGCGAAATCGACGTCGTGGGCGTCCGCCCGGGCGAAAAGCTCCACGAAGCGCTGCTGTCCGAGGACGAGGCGCGGCACTCCCGCGACGTCGGCGACATGTACGTGATCATGCCGGAAGGCGAAATGCAGATTCCGGAGGATCGCTTGCCGGGTAAACCGATTCCGGAAGGATTCCGCTACAGCAGCGAGACCAACGACAGTTGGTTCAACGCTCAGGATCTCGCAAGGATCCTCGAGCTGGCGACCAAAAGCTGAAGCCCGCGGCGCGGCGACCTCCGCGGGATGATGGCACGTTGATCGGGGATAGTCGTGGCGGAGACGACGGCCGTTGAGACCAGCGCGCGACGAGAGGACGGCGATCGATCGGCGATCCAGGATCATCTCGCTGCGGAAATCGGAGTTGGGACCGCGCTTCACGAGGCCGGGCGTCTCGGAATGGCATTGGGACGATATCGACGGGCGTCGGCGCTGGCGCCGGCGTTTCTTCCAGCGATAGGCTCCGTCGGGCTCGTCGAGCTCGATAGGGGTGCCAGAGACGCGGCAATTTGGTGTCGTTGCGCGACTGCGCTCGATCCTTACAGCGTCGCGGCCCTCCACAATCTTGCCTTGGCAGAGCGCGGCGCAAAGGTTAGGACCCTTCGCCGCATCCTGAGTTTGGACCCGGCCCATGCAGAGGGCGGACGCATGCTGGCCGGCTTGGACCGTGAGCGGGGGGATCTTTATGCCGCCGTTGCGAGACTCCGGCGGGCCCGGGCAGCCGCCCCTCTCTCGGCGGCCCTCCTTGTCGACCTTGGCCAGATGCGGGGCCGGCTTTCGCGGAATGGAGCAGCGGCGGGATTCTTCCAGGCAGCGATGGCCTTGGCGCCCAACGTCGTCGCCGTGATCAACGCGATCGGGGCGCATGCAAAGGCGCTTGATGACGCCGAGCGGGCGGCAATCCTCTTCCGTCGTGGCCTGGCCATCGATGACCGCCACCCGGCGCTTTGGGGAAACCTCGGGTTCGCGCTCTTGAGGAAGTCGGGGCCGTCAGTAGCGCGACCCGCCTTCTGCTGCGCGATAGCCCTCGGTCCGAATGGCGCTGATGCCGTTGCGGGGCTGGCGTCCGTCGAGAACGCGCGCCGCAACGATGCGCGGGCGATAGCGCTCAGCTGCCGAGCTGTGGCGCTCTCACCGTCTTCGGCGGTATCGCGTTCGATCAGGGCTTCCATAGAGCGATCACGCGGCCGCCTGTCTGACGCGACGAGAGAATGCCGGCGGATTCTGGCACACCACCCGGACGACGCGACATCGCTGATGACGCTCGGCACCGCCTATCTGGAAATGCGGATGGTGTGCGGCGCGGTGATCGCTTATGGCCGGACACTGGCATGCTGTCCGCAGTACCTGGACGCCGAACGCAACCTGCTTTACGCGCTGCTGCATCTGCCAGATGTGACGGAAGACGAGCTCTTTCGAGCGGCGGTCGCTTCGGCCAGGCGACATCAACCGCCCGTCGAGCACAGACCGCCGCCGCCGCGGACCGATCCGGCTCCCGACCGGCGGCTGCGCGTCGGCTACGTTTCGTCGGACTTTCGTGACCACCCCAACCGTTGGTTCATGAACGCGCTGTTCGAGCACCGGGATCCGCTGTCTTTCCGGGTCGTTTGCTACAGCGCCAGCCGCCAGACGGATCGCGAGACCGAGTGGATACGCGAGAGGGTCGATGGATGGCGGGAGGTCGAGGAGATGAGCGATGCGGCGCTAGCCGGAGCCATGCGCGCCGACGCTGTCGACATCGCCGTATTTCTCGGCGGAAGATTCGATGGCAACCGGCCAATGGTCGCCGCGTACAACGCGGCGCCGGTGCAGGTGTCGTATCTCGATGGCGGCACCAGCGGCATCGACGACATGCACTATTGGATGTCCGACGACGTTCTTCATCCGGCGGGACGGACGAGCGAGCGGTTTACCGAGGACCTGGTTCGTCTGCCTCACTTCTACTGCTTCACCCGGCCGATGCCGGGAATTGACGTCGGCCCGCTTCCGGCGCTCGGTCGCAATGGGCTCACCTTCGGCTCCTTCGCACAGCCGGCGCGGGTGACCGATGATGTGGTCAGGGTCTGGGCTCAGATCCTGACCGCGGTTCCCGGCAGCCGCCTGCTGCTGAAGTCGCGCAACCGCTACGGCGACGTCGCCAATCGCCGCGGGCTGACCGATCGCTTCGTGGCGCAAGGCATCGCCGCCGATCGGATCGCGATCGATGCGGCGATCGACGATCACGTGACGCACCTCGGCCGATATGGAAAGGTGGATATCGCACTCGATACGTTTCCGTTCAGCGGGGCGACGACGAACTTCGAAGCGCTCTGGATGGGGGTTCCGGTCGTCACGCTGCCCGGCACGCGCTTCGTTGCGAGAATGGGTGCGTCGATCCTCTCGACAATCGGGATGCCGGAGCTGATTGCTGCCAGCCGCGAGGACTATGTTCAGATCGCGACAGCGCTGGCTCAGGATATCCAGAGACTGGCAGGAATCCGCCGCGACCTGCGTGCCCGGATCCTGGCCTCGCCGATCAGCGACGGGACAACATTTGCGCGGAGCGTCGAAGTGGCCTACCGGACCATGTGGCGGCAGTGGTGCCGGCGGCAAGGCGTTGATGCACCCGAACGTTCGCGTTCATAGTCGCGGCTGCGCAGGGAACGAGGCGGAATGAGCGTGGAGCAAGGCAAGGAACGCGAGGCGGTGACGGCAGACTCGGTCGTGCGTGCCGTCACGCTGGCGGCTACTCTGCGCGATCGCGATCGTTCGGCGTTGATTCCCGCTTTGGTCGGGGCGATCAAGGACATCTCCGTTCGCCTGGCGCGGGAGGAGCCGCTGTCGCCGGCGGCGCTGGAGCCGATTTTGTCTGAAGCGGCTCGTCACGATAAGGACGACATCATCGCGGTCCTTTCTTGCCTCATCGCCGTCCAGCTGATCGACCGCAGGCACACCTCGGACTCGGCCGTCGAGGCGGGCAAGCAGCTCTCTCCGGATCTGTTGCTTGGCATAACCGAGAAGCTTACGGCCGAGACTATCGGTGAAGGTCCCTATCTCCAGCAGCTGGGACGATGGCTCGCCGCGGGTGCGCGGGCGTGGTCTTCGGAATTCTACCCGCTCGAGCCGCTCGACCTGATGGAGCGTGTCCTTCGGCTAGTGGCCGTCCATGGCGGTGAGGCCGTCGGGGGCGTCGTCAACCTTCTTGCTACGCCGTTCAGGAACGACGACGACCTGGAGGCGCTTTTCGGTCAAGGCCGCCGCCGGCAGGCGGCCGAGAGCCGCGACGGCGTTACCGACGACGCCTTGGTCGTGCTGTCGTCGGCGCATTTTCAGAGCCTGCGGGAAGCGCTCTACAAGAATAATTTCCGCAAGGTCGAGGGATCGCCGTGGCCAACTGCGCCGCTCGACCGCGGCAGTGCTAAGAGCTACGCGCAGCTACGTCCGGCGGCGATGGACTTGGGATCGTTCATGGCGCCCAAGACCATCGAAGCCTGGGCGACGACCATGTGGCGTCAGCAGAGCGAACTCTCGGATCTCGACGCCGATGCGCTGGACGCACTCTGTGCGATCTATCTCAGTCAGGCGCGCGGGCCCGACGACACGGCCATCGCCGACGTTGACGAGATTCTTGCCATGCGGGGGCTCAAGCCCAAACGCGCCGGCAGCGGCCGCCGCGGCGGCTACGAACCCGAGCAGCGGGCCGACATGCTGAAGGCGCTCTCACATATCCAGAACGTCTGGATCAACGTTGCCGAGGTCATGGTCTACGAGCGCGAGACGAATGGGCAAAAACCGCGGCCGCCCGTAGCCAAGACCCTGCAGAGCCGGCCCTTCATCATCACCGACCGCTTGGGTCAGATCCGGCTCGACGGCTATATCGAGGTCGAACGCTTCATCTTCCGCCCAGGCAAGGCCTTCGCGGCGTTCTTGTTCGGAACCGGCCAGGAAACCGGGCTTCTGTTCAAGAAGGCGTTGCAGTACGACCCCTTCCGGCGGAAGTGGGAGAAGCGGCTGACGCGCTACATGAGCTGGCACTGGCGCGCCGCCAGCCTCTCGGGCGAGTTCAATCAGACCTATACCGTCCAGACGCTTCTCGATGCCGTCGGCGAGAGCGTCAACGAGCGCTATCCCTCGAAGACGCGCGCGCGTCTCGAGCAGGCGCTGGATCAGCTGGCGATCGATCGCGTGCTTGTGGAGTGGCGCTACGTCGAGTGGAAGGCCGGCGAGATGGCGGCTCGCGGCTGGACCGAGGCGTGGCTCGACGCGGAGATCGCGATCGAAGCGCCGCAGTTCATCCGCGACTACTATCTGCGAGCTCGCAAGCAGGAGCATGCGCGTGCAATCGAGCATGCCACGCACCGGGATTCAGCCGAAGTGGGAGAACGCCTGAAAAGGCTCCGCAAGACCCTCGGCCTGTCGCAGCAGCAGGCCGCAGCGCGTCTCGGCATCCAGCAAGGCCATGTGAGCAAGCTCGAAAGCGGCAAGGCGACACCCTCGCCGCAACTGCTGCAGGTCATCGAAGCCTGGCTGTCGGAAGTCGCCTGAGGACAGGGTGCTGACCTAGCGAGCGGATCATCAGAGACGAGAGTCGAGCGCCTCCAGGACGGCGCCGATCGCCGAAGACCAGTCTCCTGGCCGAGATTGACGAAATAGCCGCACGCTCGAGTACCAGGGGCTGTCCGCTCGTCCGCGCAGCCAACGCCAGTCCGGCGGATCGTGCAGCAGCACCCAGGTCGGCCGTCCGAGAGCGCCGGCGAGATGGGCGACCGCGGTGTCTGACGTGATCACCAGATCCAGCGCCGAGATCAGCGCGGCAGTATCCGCCATATCGGAGATCAGCAACATGGGATCGGCAACATCGCTGGGCAGCTCTTCGTCGGGCCGCCGATCGAAGGTCAACGACAGGACATGGCCCGAGGCGCGCCGTAAAAGCGGCGTCATCGCGGCGAGACCCGGGGAGCGTAAGCGATCCATGCGAAACCGCGAACTGCCGCGCCAACACAAGCCGATGCGGGGGTGCAGGATCGAGGCAATCTGCGCCGACCAGGCCGAGACGCCGGAAGGATCGGCGACGAGATAGGCGCTCGGGTGCGGCAGCGACGCCAGAGTGGGCGCGAAGATCTGGCCGAGATCCATCAGTCCGCACGACCAGTCGGCAGGACCGGGATCTGCGCCGACATCGACCAGACGGATAACGCCGGGCATCCGGCCGATCAGCTCATGAAGCGTGGCGGCGCACTCGACGATCAGCTCGCCGACCCGGTCGGCGGCGGCGCCAATAAAGCGGGCGAACTGAAGGGTGTCGCCCAGGGCCTGCTCGGGCTCGGAGCGGAGCAGCAGGCGTCCTTTCCGATCCGTCTGCCCGTTCCACTTCCGCGCACCCGGCGTCGGCTTGAAACGGCTGTGGCTTGCGCAATGCCAGCGTGCCGAGAACCCGCGCCAGCCCGCGACATAGTCGCCGCGGAGGAGTGAGATCATGCCGAGATTGGTCTCAACCTCGGGAAACCCCGGGGCGCTCGCACGTGTCCGGTGGAAGCGATGGGCGGCTCCGTCGACGTCGCCAACCTCGATGCGGCGGTTCCCGGACAGGAGAAGCGCATGGGAGAAGGCCGGATCTGCGACGAGGGCCCGTCGCATGGCGCGATCGGATGTCATCATGTCGCCGGACGCGGAAGCGGCGACGGCAAGGTTGTGCCACGCGGCGGCCATCATGGGCGCGACCGCGGCGACGCGGCCGAAGGCCGAGCGGGCGACGGACAACTCCTGGCGACGCTGCGCAACAAGGCCGTTAACGAGCAGCGCGCCGGCGTCTGCAGGAAGCCCCAGCAGCGCCTGGCGCGCGGAGACGGCAGCTGCCACGTCCTCGCCGCGTGCAAAACGTGTCTCGGCCTCGACCCGCAGCGTCAGGGCGTCGCCGCGAGCGATCGACAGCGATCGGCGAAGATATGCCGGACCGCCGTCCGTCGAATTGAGGATCATGCCCAGGTCTCGCCACCGTGCCGCTCCCGACGGATCCAGCGCAGCGGCGCGCTTGAGCGCGCGCGGGGCGCCAGACGGCGCTCCGCCGGACTGTGCGAGCGAGGCGATGTCGGTCCAGGTGTTGGGCGAGTCGGAAGCGGCGGCGACGGCACGCAGCAGGATCGTCAACGCCAGGCGGGGATCGTCGAGGCATGCGTAGCTCAGAACCCGCCAGGCGGCGGCATCGGCAGGGAGCCTTACGAGGAGCGCCCGTGACCTCGATCGCGTGGCTCGGACGTCGCCGCGGGCGTGGGCATCGACCGCCTCGGCGAGAAGCGCCCCGAACATCGTCGGGTCATTGTCCCTGGACAATGCTTGTCCTAAACTCCGTGCGCCGCCTTGGGCCAGCGATATAACGGCCGGACGGTCACTGGCGCAAGACGCCGCCGCCAACTCCGCGCGACAAGACATGCCAATCCCGAGGATGCCCCTGGTTTGACCCTTACCTCGTCACGGCGCATCGACCGGCCTTCCGTGTCGCCGTCCCTGCTGCCACGTATCGGCGAGCTGCTGGTCGCGAACGGGGCGATCGGACAGGACGACCTCGAGAAGGCGCTGGCGTTCCAAGTGGAGTACGGCGGCCGGCTCGGCAGCATCCTTGTTCGCATGGGCGCGCTGTCCGAGACCGATCTTCTCGCCGTGCTATCGATGCAGCTTGACCTGCCGGTCCTCGATCCCGACGACATGCCCCGGACGCCGCAGCCAGTCCAGGTCGCCATCGACCTCTCGAAGCTGGCGTCGTCCTGGTGGCTCGACCAGGAGGTCATTCCCTGGGAGACCGCCGAGGGCACGATCCATGTCATAGCCCGCGACCCGATGCAGGACAGCCTGGTCGAAATCGTCTCCGGAGCGTTCAACGGCCACAACCTGATCTGGCTTCTGAGCCGGGGCCAGGACACCGACCACGGCCTCGAAATGCTGCGGACGATCGGAAGCGCCAACGAACGGACCGGCACCGACATCTCGCAGCTTCGCGAGATGGCGGACGAGGCGCCGGTCGTCGAGCTGGTCGCCAATACGCTGTCGCAGGCCTTCAACGAAGGCTCGTCGGACATCCACATCGAACCAGGCGAGAGGCAGTTCCGCATCCGCTTCCGGGTCGACGGCGTCCTGCAGACGCGCATGACGCTGCCGCGCGAGCGCTTCGATGCGGTCGCATCGCGGATCAAGCTGATCGCCGGCATCGATATCGCCGAGCGCCGCCTACCCCAGGACGGCCGGCTCAGCACCCGGCTCAACGGCAAGGAGATCGACGTCCGCGTCTCCGCCGTTCCGGGAGTCTGGGGCGAGTCGATCGTGCTCCGCCTGCTGCCGAAGGAGCGAAAGGCCTTCAGCCTCGATCGGCTGGGGATGGAATCGGACCATATCGAGCTCTACCGGCAGACCATCCAGGAGCCGCACGGCATCACGCTCGTCACCGGGCCAACCGGTTCGGGCAAGTCGACGACGCTCTACGCGACGCTGGAAGCGATCAACGACGGCGAGCAGAAGATCATCACCGTCGAGGATCCGGTCGAGTACAACGTGAGCGGCGTCTCGCAGATCCAGGTCCACCCCGACATCGGCTACAGTTTCGCACGTGCGCTTCGTGCGATCCTGCGCCAGGACCCGGACACGATCATGATCGGCGAGATCCGCGACGTCGAGACGGCGGAGATTGCCGTCCAGTCGGCGCTCACCGGTCACCTCGTCTTCTCGACCCTCCATACCAACGACGCGCTGGGGGCCTTCACCCGCCTGATAGACATGGGAGTCGAGCCGTTCCTGGTCGCGACTTCGGTTCGCCTGGTGATGGCGCAGCGGCTGGTGCGGCGGCTTTGCCCGGAATGCGCAGCGCCTGCGCCGCTGCCGGCCGAGCTGGCCGCCGAGATCGACGGATTGCGAAAGCGCTACCCATCGCTGTTCACGAGCAAGCCTAATTTTCGCGTCGCCAAGGGGTGCAAGAGCTGCCAGACCGTCGGCTATCGCGGCCGGCTCGCCGTCTACGAGATGGCAGCGGTCGATCCCGATCTGCATGACGGCGTGCTCCGCCACGCAACGTCGCGCGAGCTGACGCAGATCGCCCGCCGCTCCGGCTACCGCTCGTTGCGGGAGGACGGCTTCGTCAAGGCCTATCGCGGCGAGACCAGCATGGAGGAAGTGCTCCGTGTGACGGGTCTCGGTGAAAGCGTCGAATGACGAGCTTCCGCTATCAGGCGATCAACGGCGACGGCGTCCAGCTCGACGGCACCATTGCCGCCGTCGACGAGCGTGAGGCTCAGCGCGAGCTGAAGCGTCGCGGCCTGGTCCCGCTGCTGGTGGAGCTGGCAGCCGAGGACCGCCGCCCGAAGAAGCGGGGGGGCAATGCGAGCCGGCGGGAAGTGATCACCGTCATCTCCGAGCTCGCCACCCTGCTGGATGCCGGCTTGCCGATCGCCGACGCGCTGATGGCGCTCTCCGACGGCGCACCGCGTCCGGTCCTGGCACAAGGCCTGACCGAGATCGCCCGGCGGCTGAAGCGCGGCGACCGCATTCCCGCGTCTTTCCGAGTCGGTCTTCCCGGGCTTCCCGACTATGCGTACCTGCTGGTCGAAGCCGGCGACCAGACCGGCCAGCTGGCCGGCGCCCTCAAGGACGCCGTCAAGCAGCTCGACTATGACGAGCGGGTACGCCAGGATCTGCGCCAGGCGCTGACCTACCCGCTGTTCCTGATGGGCGCCGGCGTCGCTGCCGTCGCCTTCATCCTGACCGTGGTCGTTCCGCGCTTCAGCACGATGTTCGGCTCCCGCTTCAACGAGCTGCCGTTCCTCTCGCAGGTCGTGATGACCGCGGGCCTATTTGCGAATGACAACTGGCCGTGGCTCCTGGCGTTCATCGCCGTCGCTGGACTTGGATTGTTAGCGTTGTTTCGGCGCCCCGCTGTCCGTATGGGCTTCTTCGAGCTCAGCCTGCGCATTCCGGTGATTGGACCGTGGCTTCTCGCGATCGAGACGGCACGTTGGGCCAATGTCCTGGCGACGCTTCTCGCCAACCGGGTCCCGCTCATGACCGCACTGGAGCTGTCGGCGCTGAGCCTGAGCGCGCGCTCGATGGTCGATCGCCTGGAGCAGGTCCGTCGCGTGGTCCGCGGCGGCGCGGCACTGTCGAAGGCGCTCGCGGATTACGCGCGGTTCGATCCGGCCGCGGTAGGGTTGATCAAGGTCGGCGAGCGGGCGGGCAACCTGCCGCAGATGCTGGGATCGCTCGGCGCCATGCTCGACGAGCAGAGCCGGGCGCAGATGAAGAGGGTCCTGACGCTGATCGAGCCGGTTGCGATCTTGACAATCGGCGGCGTGATCGGTGTCTTCATTACCGCTATCGTCCTTGCCATCACCAGCGTGAACACCTTGCCTCTATGACCGACATTCGCCAAATTCCGCGTCCGATTCATGCGCTTCAACGTGGATTTACCTTGCTTGAGATACTGGTGGTGCTCGTCATCATCGGGCTGCTCGCAGGGCTCGTCGGGCCGCGTCTCCTGTCGCAGGTCGATCGCGGCAAGGTGACGACGGCGGAGGCGCAGATCAAGATGCTGAAGAGCGCGCTCGATACGATGCGACTCGACCTTGGCCGCTACCCGTCAACCGAGGAAGGTTTGCCGTTGTTGACCGCGGCGCCCGTCGATCCGGCGCTTCGAGCTCGATGGGTCGGGCCTTATCTCGACGGCCAGGTGCCGCTGGATCCATGGGGCAATCCCTATCAGTACTCGGTGCCGGGACGGGGCGGGCAACCCGTAGCGCTCTACAGCTACGGCGGTGACGGCAAACCCAGCGGAGGCGTGGTCAGTGCTGGTATTGGATATCTGCCGCCGGCAGCCAAGTAAGGCCGCAGGGTTCACGCTCCTCGAGATCCTTATGGTCGTCGTGTTCCTCGGCCTTATGACCGGCATTGCCGCGCCGAGGCTTTTCACGCTCTACGATCGGGTAGTGTTTTCCTACAGGGAAAGCGACGTTCTTCGCCAGGTCACCGATCTCGGCGTTGCGGCGCTGACGCGCGGAAGGGAGCTTCGTCTTGCGACCCAGCCGCCGCTTCCCCCCGAGCCCGGCCAGCGTCCTCGGCCAGCGCCGGTGCGACCCGCTGACGAAGTGAAGCTCGGTCTTCCCGAGGGCTGGCGCGTCATCGCCGATCCGCCAATCGAGTATCGCTTCGACGGCTTCTGCAACGGCGGCCGCCTCTCGATCGTCGCTGGCGACTACCGCAGCGACTGGCGTCTCGACGCGCCGCATTGCCGGCCGAGACCCCAGGAGCGGTCGTGACCGCAGCCCGGCAAGGCGGCTTCACCATGTTGGAGGCGCTGGTTGCGCTCGTCTTAATCGCGGTCACGCTCATCCCGCTCTACGAGTGGGTCGGCCGCTCACTCGCCGCGGCAACCAGGACCGCCGATGTCACCCGCCAGGCGGAGGCAGAGCTTTCCGCGCTTGCCGTGATCTCCCGGGTGAACCCGATGGAGGAGCCGAACGGATCAGTCGAGGTCGGGGGGTATCGTATCCGGTGGCAGGCGACGGCGAAGACCGACCCGGTCGATAACATCGGCTATCCCCGCGGCGTCGGTCTCTACCAGGTCGCTCTCTACGAGGTGAGGACCGAGGTGTTGCGGGGCAACGAGCGCTGGTTCGAGATCCGCGTCGACCAGATTGGATACCGTCGTGTCCGCAATCCGCAAGTCTTCGCACCGCTTTCGTAGCGCCGCTGAGGGGTTCACCCTCATCGAGGCGCTAGTCGTGCTGATGCTCGTCGGCTTGGTATCGGCCGTCGTCACGGACTCGCTGACCCGCGTGCTTGACCTTCGCACGCGCCTCGCTGTCTATCTGGACTCGGCGGCATCAAGCCGGATGACGCTCAACTGGCTGAGGCGCAGCGTAGCCGGCCTGGTGCCGGACTTCATCGACGGCACCGACCGGTTCCGTGGGACGGCGGCCGAGTTCACCGGCATCTCCATCACGGCGCCCGGGTACGATATCGGCGTTCCACAGCGCGTTTCCTGGCGACTCGCTCCGAACGCGGCGATCCGCGGCGTCACGCTGTCGACACGGATCGGCGACGGCCAGTGGGTCGGGGTCGCGGAGTGGCCGGACCGCATCGGGCGCTTCGCCTATGACGGCGGCGACGGCCAATGGGCCGCCGAATGGCCGCCGGCCCTGGCCCAGTCCGCACCTCTCGGTCGGATCACGCTGCCCGGGCAGTCGACCACCCCGCAGATCCCTCGCTTCATCCGGGTCGAGGTCGGAACGGCTGCGAACAATTGGAGCGCGATCCTGACGTCCGACGGATCGCGGGACGGCCGCCAGCGCACCGGCGACATCGCCCGATCGGTGATCGCGCCGTGACCGACGCGCGCCGACAGGAAGGATTCGTCCTGATCCTCACGCTGGTGCTGATCGCAGTGCTCGCCTTCGGGGCCTCGATGATTGGCGAGTGGTCGAACCGCGCGCTTCGCAACGCGATCGCCGCCAAGACCGAGGCGGCGACCGAACGGGCGATGCTCTCGGCTCGTTCCAACCTCATCTATCAGCTGATGACCAACTTCCTCAGCGTGCGCGGTCTCGAGCTGCCTGACGATGCGAACAGCGCCCAGGCGATGCGGCTCCGCGCGACTGCCGATCCGTTGGGCGGACAGATCGTCGGCTCGCGCCTGCTCCGGCTGGACGGACGCATCTATATCTACGACGACGATCTCACGATCAGCGTCCAGGACGCCCGCGGCCTCTTCAACCTCAGCATCTTCAACGAGGCGGAGCTGGCGCGCCTGCTGGATGGCTTCGCTGTTCCACCCGAGGTCCAACAGAGCCTGATCAATCGCCTCCTCGACTACCGCGAGCCCGGCGATTTGCCGCGTCTCGGCGGTGCTAAGCGCCCCCAGTACGCCGAAGCGAACAAGCCACCACCCTCGGGACAACCGCTCGTCACCCCCTGGCAGGCTCGAGCGGTGCTCGGCTGGGACGCCTTCCCGCGCCTCTGGGAAGATCCCGGCCTGTCCACCCTGACCTCGGCCGGCATCGTCGTCGGTATCAACGTGAACACAGCGCCGATCGACCTGCTGGGTACGATCTTCAGGATACCCGCAGAGCAGCTGCCGCGACTCGCGCAGGCGAGGGAATCGGTCGCGCTGCACTCGGCCAACGATCTCCGGCAGTTCGGCGCCACCGCGCCATCAGGCGATCCGATGCGCTACATCTCGTTCCCGGCGGACACATTCATCGTGACCTTGCGGGGCCGCCGAACTCCGATCAAATCGGTGATGTCGCTCGCCTTGACGCCGACGGGCTTGACCCAGCCGTGGCGTATTGACTACGCACTCGAAATACCGTTCGGTAGCGCGGATGCTGAGCGAACTCGCGAGAGCATGGCGCGGTTTCCGGCCGTCGTCTCCAATCCTGCTGCGCGCTGACGGTGCCGAGGTTCCTCCGCAACCCGGACGGCTCGTAGCGATCACGCGCGCGCTGACGCCGTACCGGCGCCTGTCGCTTCCAGCGGGCGTCCCGCGCGACAAGCGGGTCAACGCCCTTCGTCTCCAGGCGCTCGAATGGTCGCCTTACGCGCGCACGGATCTGATGCTCGACATCGCAGAAGACGGCGCCGGGGCCTGGATCTGGGACAGCGAACGCGTCGAGGCCGTGCTCAGGGAGAGCGGGCTCGACCTGAGCCGCCTACGGGTCTTCCCGGAAACAGCCTTGCGCCGGCCCGCTGTCGACGAGATCCGACTCGTCCGATGTCTGGACGGCGTCGAGGGTCAGGTATGGCGCCGTAAAGAGCTTGCCGCAAGCCGGTGGTGGGCAGAACCGCCGCTGGAGATCGAGTGGTCGCGCTTTCAGCGCGCCTCCGGCGTCGAGCCGTCAGAACTCATCGCGGTCCCTCCGGCAGTGCCCGCGAACGACGACTGGCTCCGCGGCCCCTGGCCCCGCCGCAGAAATGCGATCTCACTGCTGAGCGTCGGCATCCCCCAGATCGCCACGGCAGCCGCAATCGCGATGCTGGCGGTCACCGCTTACCAATTTGGCGAGATCGTGCGGCTCGGACGTGCGATCGCGGAGGTCCGGAAGTCCGCCGAGACGCTCGCCGTGTCGGCGCAGCCGCTCGAGACCGCGCGGCGGCAGACAGTTGCCGCGAATGCGCGCGCGCAGGCGATCTTCGGGCTCGAGGGAGCCGACGCGCAGCTCGCGCTGATGGCCCGCATCGCCGAGCAGCTACCGCCTAATGGCGCCACCTTCACGAGCTGGGTCTATCAGGGCAACGACCTTACCTTCACGATCGCCAATTCGGCCCAACCGATCGACAGCACGTTCATCATCCGCCGGATCGAAGGCATCAAGAACCTCCAGGTCGGCCAGGCCGACCTCGCGACGGACGGACGGACGCTGACGATGCGCGTCCGGGTGAGACCGAGATGAGCGACGCATCGCTCTTCGAGCGCCTCGCGGGGCGCTTCCGCTCCGGCGTCGGCAACGAGATCGGCAACAACCGGCGTCTGCAGATCGCGCTTCTGGCCGGCGTCGTGATCCTGTGGGTCAACGTCACGATTCTGCTCGTCGAGCTCATCGCGAGCCGAACCGGCGCGCTCGAGGCCCTGATCGACGAGCGTCGGCGTTACGAGGCCATTTCGAAGGACAATCAGTGGCCCCAGCGCCAGGCCGCGGCAGAGGCGCTGGCCGAGCGGGCGCTTCAGCGCCTATGGCCTGCTGAATCCGAGGCGATCGCACGGGCAGAGTTCCAGGAATGGGTCCTGCGCACGGCGCGCGAGAGCGGCCTCGGCCGCCCTCAGGTCCGGATCGAGCGCGAGATTCCGGGGCAGGCCCCGGCCGGAAGCCAGCCGATCGCAGCATTGCTGTCCGCCGACTTCACGCCCGAAGCCTTCACCGAGTTCATGAAGCGCGTCTCCACGAACCCGCGGCTGACGGTCGTCACCTCGCTTCGGATCCAGAAGAATCCGGTTCCGCGAGTCGACACCATCCTCACCGGGTTCACCCGGTCGCCGGCTACAGGCACGACGTCCTGATGTCCGGCCGCCTGTGGATGCTCGCTGTTCTCGTCCTCGCCGCTGCGGGCGTGCTCGGCTGGCTACAGACCAATGTTTCGCCGAAGACCGTGGCGCCGACGCGCGGCGTCGAGGCGCCGGCGCTGGCCGGTCCGCCCCCGTCCACTGTCGAGGCCGATGTCGTTGTCCTCACCCAGCGTCAACCCTGGGGCGCCAGCGCTCGCGCGGCAGAGCAAGCGGCCGCTCCTGTCGCCCGCCAACCCGATCCCGAGGGATCGTGGCGGATCGGCGGAATTATCCGGCTCGGCCAGCAGAACCTTGTTGTCCTGATGGTCCAGCCGCTGCCGAACGTCCGTCATGTCCTGCGCTACCTGCCGGTCGGCGACAAGCTTCCGGATGGCCGCACCATCGAGAGGATCACCGGAGACTCGGTGATCCTTCGACAAGGAGATAGTGTCAGTGTGCTTCGCCTCTATTCCCCGGGTGCCGGATGACCGCTGACACGCTTGCTTCTCGCGCCCGCCGTGTCGCGATCCTCGCGCTGCTGGTCGGCATGTCGGGCGCGCTCGGCGCCTGCGACGCACTTCGTGTCGGACGTATCGATCCGCTCGTCCTGCCGCAGAGCCGAGCGACGCCGGCGTCAGCGCCGGAAGTGATCGAAGAGGACCCGACGCGGAGGATCCGGATCCTTCCCGGCCGGCCTGCCGCGGCGGTCGAGCGGATCACACCGACCGCGACCGCCGGAACCGGAATCCAGGGACCCGCGCTCGAGATCAGTGCCGAGAACGTGCCGGTTCCTGCCTTCATCAATATGGTATTCGGAGAGTCACTCAAGGTTCCATTCGAGATCGATCCGCGCGTGATGCAGAAGAACGACTTGATCACGCTCAGGACGGGGGGGCAGAGGCCATCAGGCGAGGTCCTCGCCATCGCACGCCAGACCCTGGCCGCCTATGGTATCGAAGTCGCCCAGACAGGAACCCTCTACCGGATCGTGCCGAGCGAAGCCCTGCTGGCGCAGACGCCGCGGCTTCTTCGCTCGCGCGCGCGGGGAGACGTTTCGGCCGATCTCCGTCCGGTGTTCCAGTACGTCGAGGTCAAGAACGTCAAGATGCCGGATCTTCGTGGCTGGCTCGCCGAGGCCTATGGCCAAAAGCTCAGGATTATCCAGCTCAACGACTTCAACTCAATGCTGATCATGGGCCTGCCCGAGGATATCCGGGCCGGCCTCGAAGCGGTCCGTCTCCTTGACCAGCCGCGCCTAGCTGGTCGTCGCAGCCTCCGGATCGAGCCTGTCTACTGGGCAGTCGATCGGCTCGCCGTCAAGCTCATCGAGGTGCTCCGCATCGAGGGCTACAACGCAACCCTCGGCTCGCAGGCTGCGACGGCCATCAACCTGCTCCCGGTCGAGCAGACGAACGCGCTGCTGGTCTTTGCTACCGAACAGGCGCAGCTTGATCACGTTGCAGCTTGGAGCCGCGACCTTGACCAGCCGAGCCAGGCCGATCCGCTGAAGCGGCTGTTCTTCTACCAGGTGAAGAACACCAATGCGGAGCAAGTCGCCCAGGTCTTGAGCCAGGTGATCGAAGGCATCCTGCCACCCGCCGCAGGCGGTGCGGTGACCGGAGGCGGCATAACGACACCGGCCCCAGCCCCGGTGACTCCGACCGCGGGCATCGGTTCGGTCGCCGCGCCGCCTCCGTCTCCTACGTCGAGCGCGCGCTCCACCGGATCCCGACGCATCGTCGTCGACGTCACCCGCAACGCGATCATCTTCCAGGGCACCGCCGAGGAGTTTGGTCAGGTCCGGCAGCTGCTCGAGACGCTCGATCAACCGACGCGTGAAGCGCTGATCGAGGTCACCGTCGCCGAGGTCACGCTCGACAACACGACGAACCTCGGCGTTGAGTGGGCGCTCAACCTCGCCGGCATCCGCGGCAACCGTGTCGGCGTCGGCACGCTCGGCGGCCTCGGCATCGGCGACAGCGGCTTCAACGTCTCAGTGCTCAACTCGTCCGGAGACACGCGGTTACTGATCAATGCGCTCGCCAGCAGCAACAAGGCGCAGATACTGTCAGCGCCGCGACTGGTGGCCCGTAGCGGCGGCGAAGCACGCATACAGGTCGGTACCGAGGTGCCGCTGCTGACCAGCCAGACGACCAGCCCCCAGCAGACCGGCGGCAATACCGGCATCCTGCAGTCCATCCAGTATCGGAATACCGGCGTGCTGCTGACGGTGAAGCCGATCATTCACGGTTCTCGCCGCATAGAGCTCGATATCGCCCAGGAGGTCAGCGAGGCGACACAGAACCGCACCTCAGACCTCAACACACCGGTCATCTCCACGCGCAAGGTCAACACCCAGCTTTCCCTCGCCGACGGCGCTACCGTGATAATCGGTGGCCTGATCAAGTCGACGCAGAGCGCGGGCGTAACCGGTATTCCTGGCCTCCGGGATGTACCGGTGGTGGGGCAGCTGTTCCGGACCAACACCGATGTTCTGAACCGGACCGAGCTGATCATCCTGATAACGCCCTACGTCATCACCAACGACGGCGAGGCGGCTTCTGTCACCGACGCCTTCCGGCGCCAGCTTGGAAATTGGGTGACGCTTGACTGAATGGAATGACGGCTCTCCCTGACGAGCGATCGCTTCGCCACGCGGTCGCCGAAACGCCATCGTCTTCCGACTTGTTGAACTTGGTCGGGGTTGCCCTCGGCGGCAGGAAGAACGCCGCCGCAGCTGCAACATGGTTTCAGCGCCTGCTGGCCGTAGCTCCGGGGTCGATCGATGGGGTCGTGAACCTTACCTTCGCCTGCATGCAGGGTCGAAAGTGGGAGGCTTCACGGCGCTGGACACGCAAGTTGATCGCTCTCCTTCCAGGGCATCCGCTCGCTCACTACAATGACGGCGTCGCGTCTCTCCATCTCGGTCGCTTTGCCGAAACGGCCCGATCATCGGCGCGGGCACGCGCTATAGATCCCACTCACCTTGATGCCCCTTACAACGAAGCGTTAGGACGTCTGGCCCTCGGAGAGTGGCAGAAAGGCTTCTCTCTCTATGAGCGACGATGGGAGGCGCCGAGCTTTCCGATCCGTTGGCGAGGAGCCCCCGGCCAGCGCTGGGATGGACGCCCGGCTCCCGGCAAGACCCTCTTGCTGCTGGCGGAGCAAGGGTATGGAGATACGATTCAGTTCGTTCGATATGCCCAGCTCGCCGCCCCCCTTGTCGGCCGCGTCCTGGTCGCCTGTCCGCCCACCCTGTTACGCTTGGTCGCCGCCGCCCGAGGCGTCGCGCAGGCCATTGACGCCGGAACCGCACCTACGGGCATAGATCTTCATTTGCCGCTCCTCAGCCTCCCTTGGCTGTTCGGAACGAAACTGAGCTCCGTTCCGGCCCTTGTTCCCTATTTCGACCTAAATGCTGCACGGGTCGGCGAGATGGCTCGAGCGATCCTGCCTTCGAGTCTTCCGCGGGTCGGACTCTGCTGGCGAGGCAACCCGGCCTTCGTCGACGATACCGGACGCTCGCCCGGACTTGCCGTCATGAAAGGCGCGCTCGCCGTCCAGGGCATCCGGTTCGTCAAGCTAGTCAAGGACGATGCGCCAGGCGAGACGACCAGACTGGACCTCATCGACCCGATGGATCGGATGCATGATTTCTTCGACACGGCCCACCTGCTCGCATCGCTTGACCTGATCATCACCAGTGACACGGCGGTGGCGCACCTCGCGGGCGCGTTGGGACGTCCGACATGGCTCCTGCTGTCGGCCGCCGCGGACTGGCGCTGGCTGACGCATCGCGCGCAGTCGCCGTGGTATCCGACGATGGCCCTGTTTCGGCAGTCGACGCTTGGTCGCTGGACGGAAGTCAGCGATCGCATCGCGGAGGCGCTCGAGACCTGGTTGCGCAATCGGTATTAGCGATGACGCCGGCGCCGATGACGGGCGAAAACTGGTCCGACCTCGGACGCCGACGCCTGTCGCAAGGTCACGGGGCCATTGCCGTCGTCTGCTTCCGGAAAGCGCTCGCCTTGCGGCCATCCGAGGCAAGCGAGCTGAACAATCTCGGGATGTCGCTGAAGTCCTCCGGGGATCCAGCCGGCGGTGCGCGATCCTATCGTCGGTCCTATGCCGTCGACCCGAGTGACGTCGCGCCTCTCAACAATCTCGCGAATGCGCTGGCGGCAGACGGCGACCGCACCAGTGCCTGCACCATTCTGCGAGAGGTTCTCCGACGCACTCCGTGGTTTGCCGAATGTCATCAGAACCTCGGCGACCATCTCCGGCACCTCAAGCATTTCGACGAAGCGGCGTCGGCCTTGCGGACCGCGCTCGCCCTGAAACCAGATTTTGAGCTGTCGCATACCTCCGTCGCAGCGACCGCGCTCGTGCTCGGGGACGCTGTTTCGGCAATCGCAGGCTATCGTCGCGCGCTCACGCTGGCTCCGTCGGCCGGCATCCATTCAGATCTGCTGTTCGCCTTATCCTATGCCAGCTCGACGACATCCGACGCCCTGTTCGCAGAGCACCGGCGATGGGTGGCTCGCCACGCCGGCGGTGCCAGCCCCCGACCGCGGCTTAAGGTCGAGCGTGACACCCGACGCGACAAGCTGCGCGTCGGTTACGTCTCGGCCGACCTGCGTGACCATCCGGTTGCCCGCAACCTGATCGGGCTGATCGAGGCACATGATCGAAGGCAATACGAAGTCATATTTTTTCCCGAGGTCACCGGCAGCGATGCTATCACCGACCGGTTTCGCGCCCTTGCCGCCGGCTGGCATCCGACGCAAGGCCTTGCGGACGACACGGTGGCCGAGATCATTCGAAGGGACCGGATAGACATTCTCGTCTTCGTCGCCGGCCATACCGGCATGAACCGGATCACCCTCGCCGCGCATGGAGCGGCACCGGTTCAGGTCTCGATCTATGCGCCCACGACGACAGGCCTTTCGCAGGTCGATGCCTGGCTTACCGACCCGATCCTAAGTCCCGACGGCAGCACCGAGCGCTTCGTCGAGAGGCTGATCCGTCTCCCGTGTCTCTTCCTGCACCAGCCGCCGACAAACGCTCCGCGCCCTTCGGCGAGACACGGCAATGTCGTGTTCGCGTCCTTCAACAATCCGGCCAAGCACACTTCGCGGGTCTACCGCCTATGGGCGCGCATTTTGTCCGCGACGCCCGGTTCACGGCTCAGGCTTAAGTACCGAGGGGTCTACCAAACGCCGAGCCTCCGGCGACGGATCGTCGATATCTTCGACCGCCAAGGTGTCGGCGCGGACCGCCTGGAGTTCGTGATCGCCATGGACTCGAGAGACGAGCACCTCGCCGGTCTGTCCGAGGTCGATGTCGCGCTCGATCCTTTCCCCTTCAACGGCTGCAACACCACCTTCGAGGCGCTCTGGATGGGAGTGCCGGTCGTCACCCGCGCCGGCGATCGGTTTCTTTCCCGCATGAGCGCGAGCTTCCTCGCGCAGATAGGCTTGACGGAAATGATAGCGCACGACGACGACGACTACGTCGCCGTAGCGACGACACTCGCGGTGGACTCCGAGAAGAGGGCTGCGCTGCGTCTGCATCTGCGCGAACGTGTCGCAGCCTCGCGCCTCTGCGATCCGGTCGCTCATGCCCGCTCAGTCGAGGGCGCCTATCTCAAGCTCTGGCGAGACAAGGTCCTGGCGGTCGGCGGCGCGTCCTAGGGCATTTCGGCGACCATCGATACGAACGCCTGCTCAAGTTCCCGCGTGTAGCCGGTCACGTCGCAGAGGCGCGACTGCAGGAGCGAGGCACGAAGGCCCATCCTCAAGCTTTCCAGACGGTCGAGATCCTGAGCCAAAGAAACCGCCGCCTTGACGACGCCCTCAGGCGAGGACGCTACCAGATGACCGAGGCCGGCACGCGAGAGCATTGAGTCGCCGAGCCGGCCCATAATCATCGGCGTGCGCAGATTGATCACCGGAACGCCCATGGACAGGGTCTCGACCGTCGTCCGGCCACCGGAGAACGGCACGGGATCGAGCGCAATGTCGGCTCGCGCGATCGCGAGAAGGTGCGCAGCATTGTTCGGGACCGCGCCAAGCATGTCGATCCGAAGCGGATCGATTCCGGCCTCCGCGGCGAGACCGAGATAGCGCGCGCGCACCCCCGGATCCTCCAGCGCCCGCGCCTTCAAGAGCAGGCGTGACGTTGGTAGCGCAGCAAGAATGCCTGACCACACGACCAATGTGCCCGGCGTGACCTTGGAGAGGTTGTTGAACGATCCGAAGGTGACGTGCCCGTTGGTACGCGCCGGCAGCGGCGGAATCTCTGGAGCATTTTCCGGCGGCTGCATCGGCACATAGCCGTGCGACAGCCGGACGAGGCGCTCAGCGTTCCATTGTTCGGTCTCTCCCGGAGGATCGAGCCAGGCATCCGTGACGCGGAAGTCGAAGGCCGACATTCCCGTCGTCGACACATGGTTCATGAGGGCCACCTGTACCGGCGCGACACGCGGGGCAAACACCAGTCTCTGCATCGGAAGGTATCCGGTCAGACAGACAGCGATGTCGAGATTTGCCGCTCGCAGGCGCTCGACCTTGCCCGGCAGATCCAGACCGCTGAGATCGGTCCACCCGTCGGCGAGTTTGCTCAGCTCATCGCTCCGCCGGTCATGACGGCCGCCATCGGCGATCAGAACGATCTCGAAACGGCGACGATCATGACTTCTCAGAACCGGCGGAAAGTAGTCGTTGATCGCCGACCGGTCAAAGAACTCGAAGGAGTGATAACCGACGCGAAGGCGGTCCCGCCGGGCGGGCCTGGCCCGTGGCGCCGGCGGGAGTGCTGCTTCGATCATCCGGCCCCACGCGCAGGCTGCCTCGAACAGAATTCTGTCATTCGTGGTCTCTGCGAAGCAGAGGGTGAACAGCCGGTTGCCATGTGCAACGATGCTTTTCGGCGAGATCGCCAGTGCCCTGGCGTAAACATCGAGGGCTTCCGGTATGCGGCCCGCCGCCTGCAGCGCATTGCCGATGGTCGTCCAGGCCTCGTCGCGTCCGGGTTCGAGAGCTACAGCCTGGCGGCCCGCTCCCAAGGCCTCGACCGGCCTCAACCGGTCGCGAAGAATGTCGGCCCGGGTCGAGAAGGCACGAGCCTTGGCCGGATCGATACCTAAGGCCTTGGCGATCGAAGCCAGGGCCTCGTCATGATGGCCGAGCGCGAGCCCGGTCGCGGCTTGGTTGACAAGGACATCGACAAGGTCGGTCCCGGTCACCAGGAGAGCCGCCCGCAGGAGCCAGCCCTCCGCCTCGGCATGCCGTCCGAGCTGAAATAATGCCAGAGCTAGTAAATGCGGGGCCTGTCCTCCGGCTGGGTCCAGGGCCGTCAGCCGGCGGCAGCCAGCGGCAGCCGCAAGAAACTCCCCTCGCTGATAAGCCGCGAAAGACTCTTGGAAATTTGGGCTCATGCCGGACGCCATGGGGCAACATTAGCGGCTGGAGGCAGGCGACGGGAGATTAGAGCCCGATGCCCCCGACTACATTCCTCGAGGCATATTCGACTCCCTATCGGTTTCGCCTTGCTATGCCTCGCGGCGAAAGGCCAGAAGGCGTTCGATGCCCTCTGCGAGACCGCCACTTTCGGCTGCCCTTGAAGCACCGGGCCAGGTAAAGCCCCAGGCTGCGGCGCTGCGCCGGATGCTGGTGCAATCCCCGGTGGCGGCCGGGGCGTTGCATGACCTCGCCGCACTCGCGCTGGTAGCAGACGACGTCGTAACCGCCTTGCTCAGGGCGCTCCGCGCGAGGGCGGTCTATCCGGCGGACCAGGGGCTGCGACGGCTCCAGGCAATCGGCCTTCTCCGTCTGGCCGATGTCCGCCACCACCATCGCTGGCGGGGATCGCGTCCCTGGCATTCCCCGTCCGAAAAACCGGAGGACAGCGAGCTTCGGGCCGCCACGACTCTGCTCGCCGATCTTGTCCGCGAGAAGCCCGACGACCCCGATCTCCTCCTTAGCCTGGGCGCCGCGCACCAGGCGCGGGATCATCTCGACGATGCCTCGAAGAGCTATCGACGGGCCTTGACCCTCGCGCCGGCTTCTCTTGTGGCACTGAATAACCTCGGCGCTGTCCTCGCCGACCGTCTGGAACGGCGGGCAGGCGAGGATTGGCTGCGGCGCGGTTTGGCGACGACGCTGGATTACGCCGAGGGCTGGAATAATCTCGCCTCGCTCCGTCTCCATGACGGCCGCCCCGCGCTCGCCATCTCAGCGGCACGATGCGCGCTCGATCTCCGTCCTGGCTGGGCGGAGCCGGCCTGGAATATGGCGCTGGCTCAGCTCGCGACCGGGGATCTCGACGCGGGCTTTGCCGGATACGAGGCTCGCTTCGGTCTTGCCGAGACAGGCATCGCACCGGCGCTCGCCAAGCGATGGACGGGTCCGTCGCTACCACCAGGCCCGGAGATCGTGGTACGGGCCGAGCAGGGTTACGGCGACATGCTGCATTTCGCCCGATATCTCCCGCTCCTGAAGGAGCGCGGCCTAGCGGTCATCCTCGAGTGCCACGCCGCGCTCGCTTCGCTGCTATCCTCCGTTCCGGGCGCGGCGCGGATCGCGCCGATCGGCGGGCCGTTTCCCGACGGAGACGCACAGATCGCCTTGATGAGCCTTCCGCATCTGATGGGGACGCGGCTGGAGACGATCCCGGCAAAGGTTCCCTATCTCGCTGCGCCATCCGACCGGCTGGCGCGATGGAAGGATCGCCTGGCATCCGTT
>SXGS01406052.1_pt1 | contig 28224 bp, 19 predicted proteins | sample 3174681 | NCBI WGS metagenome assembly SXGS01 (sample SAMN11356861, study PRJNA531348) | freshwater metagenome | isolation source: freshwater sample F1-80 | place: China: Fuxian Lake, Yuxi | collected 2017-12-25 | reverse complement strand
GGAATATCGGTCCTGGGCCAAAGCTCAACGTTGCAAGCGAGATCGCACCTTCCCCACCTTCAGAGACTTGATGAGTCGACGCCTCCACCAAGTCGTCGCACTGGCTGCTGGATCCCTAACCCGACTTTAGAACAGCCCTGAGCGTCTCCGAATTGTTCCAATCTATCCTTGACGCAGGGTACGTTGCCTTCAGGATCAATCGCTTCAGCGTCACACCAGTGACGGATCTCGATCAGACGGGCGCGTGTAACTGGTTATGCCTGCCTGAGCCGCAGTCAGATCTTTCAATTAAATGCTCTCGAACGCTCCTCAAGTGCGCGCTGCTGCCATGCATCCGAGGATTGAATCCGTTGTGTTTTTGACATGGATTCGGGTCGGAAGCTCTGATTAGAATGTAACATGCTAATAAACAGCGTGTTGCGCTGAAAGTGTCAGGTTACTCGAATGGAAATCCCTTTTTACAAACCAAGCATAGGGCCTGAGGAAATCGAAGAGGTCGTTGCCACGTTGAGGAGCGGATGGCTCACGACGGGGCCCAAGGTCAAACAATTCGAGCGTGAGTTTGGGGCCTACCTCAAGCACAAACATTGCATCGCCTTGAATTCCTGCACAGCCGGGCTCCACCTCGCCCTCGAAGCCATCGGCTTGAAAGCTGGACAGAGCGTGGTCGTTCCCACCATGACTTTCGCCGCCACGGCCGAAGTCGTTCGTTATCTGGGCGCCCGCCCCATTCTCGTTGACTGCCGGTCTGAGGATTTCAACATGGACGTCCTGGATGCGGATCGAAAGATCCGAGGAGCCATCGAGTCAGGCGAGTCCGTGGCAGCCATCATCCCGGTCCATTATGGCGGGCAGATCGGCGATGTGTCCGGTGTCCGAGACTTGGCAACACGGTTTGATTTGAAAGTGATCGAGGACGCCGCTCATTGTTGTCCGGCTTTTTACAGGGAACAGAGTGCAGGGAGCAAGGGCCGGGGGGCAGAAAGCAGAGAGCAGAGAGCAGTGGCCAGCGGTCAGATGGCGGAGGATAGCGCGTCCTCTTCAGCGACGGGATCGCTTGGGGCGCCCGAATCCGGCGTGGAAGGCTGGAAGCCGGTTGGTTACGACGCCGACATCAGTTGTTACTCGTTCTACGCGAACAAGACGATCACGACCGGCGAGGGAGGCATGGCATGCACGCGAAGCGAAGAATATGCCGATCGAATGCGAATCATGTCCTTGCATGGCATTTCAAGGGACGCATGGAAGCGTTTCACTGCGGAAGGCTCTTGGTATTACGAAATCATCGCTCCTGGGTTTAAGTATAACCTAACCGACATCGCCGCCGCCATTGGCATCCACCAACTGCGGAAATCGGACTCATTTCACGGTCGGCGCACCCAATTGGCGGATCTCTATACGGAATTGCTGCAGGATGTCCAAGAGTTGATCCTTCCCCGGACTTTGCCAGATCGAATCCACTCTTGGCATCTTTATGAGATACGGCTTTTGGTAGACCGTTTGAGCATTGATCGAGCTGAAATGATCACTAAGTTAAAGCAATCAGGGATAGGCACTTCGGTGCATTGGATGCCGCTTCACATGCACCCTTATTACCAGCATACTTACGGCTATGTGCCGCAGGATTTGCCGGTTGCGGCATCCCTTTATCGGGAGATCATCACCCTGCCCTTGTATCCCGAGATGAGCGAAGAACAGGTCGGCTACGTCTGCGCGACGCTGAAAGACCTAATCCATAGGCATCTGAAAGTCAGTCCTGCTTAGAGGAATGGTGCAGATTTCCTCTTTTGGATGCGTGCTCCATTGGAATTCCTATCCTTAACAGTCGACTTCCAAATTCGTGGAAAGGGAACACATCCAAGAATTGGACGTGGGTTGGGGCCATGAACCAGCCGCATCATCGTTCAGAATGGTCGGGCGCTGCTGCCGCGCAGCCCATTTGACTCGTTGCCCGCCTTGTGCGCAACGGGATATCAGGGCTGTGGGGCACCGCAGCCCTACCGGAAGGAAGGTTCATGGCTAGCAACACCATAGAGCGTGTTACGAAGTTGGAGTCTAGCCCTCGAGATGGTGGCGCCATTGATCTCGAAGGTATGATCGTCCGCTGGCGGCTTTTTCAGATAACTGTGGGCGTTGATGTCAGAAATATAGCCCAAAGGAAGAATTGAAAAATCAGTCTGATGAAGCTACTATCAGTCTATCTTGACTGAGTTGAGAAGGGAATCTTTCGGGGCAGGCACCTTCGGAACGAATCATGAATTCGAATGAGACGGTAATCTCCGGAGAGGCAGTGGATTCGACTGTTGCCAAAAACGGGTACAGCCGCATTACCAAGCGCCTTTTCGATGTCTTCTTTTCGGCGTTGGGGCTTATCCTGCTGGCGCCAATTGGGGCGTTGATCGCGCTTCTCATCAAACTCGGAGACTGGGGCCCGGTATTTTATCGACAGCGCCGTGTCGGGCTTCACGGAAAGCTGTTCGAGATTCTGAAATTTCGCACCATGGTGGTGAACGCTGACCAACGAGGGCCTAGCGTCACATGGGAAAAGGACCCTCGGATCACGTTCATTGGAAGGATATTGCGCCGCAGCAAGTTGGACGAGTTGCCACAATTATGGAACGTGTTAGTGGGCACCATGAGCTTTGTTGGACCGCGACCCGAGGTTCCACGTTATGTAGATCGATACACTCCTGAGCAACGACAGATTCTGAACTTTAAACCCGGGATCACTGACTTAGCCACGCTGGTGTTCCGCGATGAGGAAACCCTGCTTCATGGGGCTGCGGATGTGGAGGAGTTCTATGTGAAGCACTGCATCCCGAGAAAATTCAGCCTGAATCTCCAGTATGCTCAGAGAGCCAATCTGATGGAGGACATCTTGATTATTTACGAGACGCTTTGCCCCTATTGGCTCAGTATTTTTTCCACCTACATTTTTGCTCAAGCATTCAGCCTTTGGCTAGCCTACCAGTTGCGATATGACTTTGATGTGCCACCGCAAGAAATGATCGCGATGGAACGTATGGGCCTGATTATTATCCCCATACAGTTGGTCTGTCTCATGTGGCGCCGCCAGATCGTAGGGTTGCTGAGTTACTTCGATCTCCCCGAAATCAAGCAATTATTCTTCAGCCTCAGCTTGGCTGCGCTGATCCAACTGTTCATTTGGTTCATCACCAACGGGATGTTCATGCCAGCTCGGAGCATCATAGTCATGGATTTCATAATCGCTATGATGGTTATTGGAGGGACCCGAATGATTCTCCGCCTGCTGCGGGAAACTCAGTCAGATCGGAATAGGCGTTCGGAAAAAACCGAAGTGTTAAGAGTTGGGATCATCGGAGCCGGAGAACTCGGCACTTGGCTGGCCCATGAGCTGAATTTTAGAAAGAAAGGAAATCGACGAATCGAGGCGTTTTTCGACGATGATCCGGATAAGTGGAACCGGCAGCTCCATGGAGTTCCCGTTGTCGGAATGCCGGAGTGCATCCTCCAAGGGGCGTGGGCCGGAAAACTGGACGAAGTCATCGTCCCGATGCCCGGCGCCAGCAGCGCTCGGCTCAAGCAAATCAAATCGATCCTTGGAAGCTCCAATATTCGAAGCCGGACGATGCCTTCATTGGACGAAATACTGAGTTGAGACAGGAGCTAACTGTGGCCGCAAGGCATCTAGCCGGTCGAGCTGGCTTAATTTTCGATAGGATCCTGCAAACTTCAGGATCTTAGCATCGGCTGAATCTCGCGAACGGGAATCTTATGAAAGTGAACATACGAAAGATCTTATTGGTGGGCTTCATCGGGAGCTTGTTGCTCGCGGGCGGCGCATTCGGCGCTTACAAAGTTTATAAGTCCACGCGACAGGCCAAATTGATCAAGCAGGTGAAAACTCATCTTGCTAATTCGAACTCGCGCAAAGCGCTTTTGATTCTGCAAAGGTTGCTTCGCTACAACAAAGATGATTTGGAGGCTTGTCGATTGATGGCGCAATTGAGCGAAAACTCCCGATCACCCGCGGCATTGCTTTGGCGCAACCGGGTTGTGGAGCTCCAGCCTGATTCCATGGAGGATCGGCTCGCGCTGGCGCAGACCGCGCTTGTATTCAGAGATTTTGCTTCCGCGACGAATGCCTTGGCGGTCGCGAGTGTCACGGCAAAAACGAATGCGAGCTATCATAATATCGCCGGAACGGTGGCGGCCGCTCTTAATCAACCCGCGCAGGCGGAGGCTCATTTTGTTGAGGCGGCCAAGTTGCGGCCAGGAAATGAACTCCTTCAACTCAATTTGGCCGTGCTGCGACTTCACTCAACCAACAACTCGGGGCATGCGGAGGCTCGCGCGGCATTGCAACGCATCGGTGGCAATGTCACTAACTCAGCTCTGCGCTGCCAGGCGCTGCGGGAATTAACCGTCGATGCGATGAGGTTGAAGAATCCCAACCAGGCGTTATTGATTTCACAACAGCTTATCCAAGATACGAATTCCGTTTTTAAAGATCGACTTCTCCGCTTGGATATACTGCGGGATTCCACAAACGCGGCCTTTAAGCCAACTCTTGTCGAGTATCAGCAAGAGGCTGGGAAGCTGCCTGCAACCACTTATGAGCTGGCCATGTGGCAGATGTCAAAAACCTCGCCTGGCGAGGCGTTTGCCTGGTTGCGAACCTTGCCTTTAAGCACTCAGACAAATCAACCCACTTCGATGCTGTTGGCTGAGTGCTTCACCCTTCTGAATGACTATAAAGGGTTGCAAGCTTTTTTAGAGCCTCAAAACTGGGAAGAGCTCGAGTTCATCCGCCGAGCCTTCAAGACGCGCGCCTTGCGGGGTCAGGATTTGACGAGCGCCGCGAAGGGGGAGTGGGAAATGACCTTGAAAGTGGCGAACAATCAGAAAGCGAGTCTTTTGATGCTCCTCCGATTGGCGATTGCCTGGAAGTGGCAAAGCGAGGGGGAGGAACTGTTGTGGGCCATCGTGAACCGATATCCCGACGAAAAATGGGCCTTTGACGTGCTGAACAGATTGCTTTACGTCGGGGGCCGGACCAGGCCCCTGATGATGCTTTACAACCAGGAACTCAAGCGGTCCCCCTCAGATCTCGCGATCAAGAACAACTTGGCCATCACGGCTCTCCTGCTTGAGGCGATGGAACTAAGGCCTCATGATATGGCTCGAGAAGTTTACGAGAAATCTCCAACCAATTCGGCGTTTGCGTCCACTTACGCCTATTCGCTGTTCAGGCAGAAAAAGCAGGCTGAAGCCATGAAAGTCATGGCCAGCCTCAGCCCGAAAGATTTGGAAGATCCCTCCATTGCTGGCTATTACGCTCTTCTCCTGGACGCCTCGGGCGATAAGGGCAAGGCTCGGTCGTATTTCTCCATCGCTGAAAAGGCGCCGATGCTGCCAGAAGAGAAAAAGTTGTTTGAACAAGCGATGGCTGCCAGGTAAGCCCCGTGTTTCCATCGGATTCAACGTGTCCCGTGGCTGGGTTGCGGCTCAAGCGGTGTTTTCTCGTGGCCGATTGATCCCTCTTCTTCCGACGTCCAATGGTATTCAGTTCCCTCACGTTCCTGGTCTTTTTGATCATCGTGTTCAGCCTTTATTGGCTGTTTGACCGGCGTGGGCAAAATATCCTTCTTCTAGTCGCTAGCTATATCTTTTACGGATGGTGGGATTGGCGATTTCTCGGCATCATTTTCATCTCCAGTCTTCTTGACTATTGGATTGGCCTGCGGATCGCAGGGACTGACAGCCCGGTTCATCGAAAGTTCTACCTTGGTCTAACGTTGGCGGCGAACCTCGGTTTGCTGGGGTTTTTCAAGTACTTCAACTTCTTCGCGGAGAGCTTCGGAGTCCTGCTCAATTCACTGGGGATGCAGGCAAGTTATACCACCCTCAACATTGTGCTGCCGGTTGGGATCAGCTTCTACACCTTCAAGACGCTCAGCTATAATATCGATGTCTACCGTCGCGACTGTCCCGCCCACAGGAACTTGCTGGAGTTTCTCACATTCATAGCTTTTTTTCCAGAGCTCGTCGCGGGGCCTATCATGCGAGCGACCAATCTCCTCAACCAGTTCGTCGTTCCACGCTTCTTCGATGTCGAGAAGGCAAAGGACGGAGTGCGGCAGATGATTTGGGGTCTGTTCCAAAAAGTGGTTGTCGCTGATGGATTGGCGGCATACGTGAACGAGGCTTATCGGCGAAACGGGGACGCCGGGGGCGCGACGCTGCTCTTGGGCACGATATTTTTCGCTTTTCAGATTTATTGTGATTTCGCCGGCTATTCAAACATCGCCTCGGGAGTGGCCCGGCTTTTTGGTTTTCAGCTCGTGCGCAACTTTGCCTACCCTTATTTCTCGAGAAACATCGCCGAGTTTTGGCAGCGTTGGCACATCTCGTTATCCACGTGGTTTCGGGATTATTTTTACATACCGATTGGTGGAAATCGCGGCTCGTTCGCGCGGACCATATTCAATATCGTGCTGACGTTTACGGTCAGCGGCCTCTGGCACGGAGCGAATTGGACATTTGTTCTTTGGGGTTTGGCGAATGGACTCCTCTTCCTTCCAATTCTCCTCAAGCGGCGATTCAGCAAAGAGGAATCGGGCAGCATCAAGTCGCCTCCTGGCTATCGAGATCTCCCAGCGATCATAGTGAATTTTGGACTCATCCTCGCGACGTGGGTTCTGTTCCGGTCGGAGAACCTCGGGCATGCGAGGCAGATTTTCTCCTCGATCTTGAATGATTTCGATTGGAGATTCTTCCTCCAAGACGCCGCGCGTCTCAAATTTCTCGTGGCCGTCCTGTTATTGGCTGAGTGGTTGCAGCGAGACAAGGTTCATCCGCTCGAAATCGAGAATCTTCCAGTGCCTGTCCGTTGGGGGATTTATAATGCTACCGCGTTTGGCATCGTGCTGTTTGGCACATTCCAATACACGCCATTTATTTACTTTCAGTTTTGATGAGCAAGGCACCCTACAGATTCATGCTCCGCGCCCTGATTGCGGGATCTCCCTTCCTCGTGTTTGTGCTCGCGGCTGAACTATTTCTTTATCTGTCTGGTGAAACCGTTCTCTTATCCACGATCGCGGAGCGCCATCCAAGGTCCGGACCTCCCGCGTCTTACATGACCATGCTGATCAGTCAGCAGTTTGATAGGCTTCACTTTGAACGGATTCGTCGCGAAAGGCCTGAGATCCTCGTCCTGGGGTCCTCGCATGTCACTCGCTTTCGAAAAGAGATGTTCGCACCGAGAACGGACTTCTACAATTGCGGGCGCACGATCGCTTGTGTGGGTGACTTGGAAGAGTTCGTGCAGGCGCTTCCCGACGGTTATGCGCCCAAGTCGGTATTGCTTGGAATTGATCATTGGTGGTTCAACACCAGTTATTCGGAACCAGCGACGTTCGCCGAAGGAATCAAGACTGAGGAATCCATGGAGCCCAATGCGCATTTCTACGCATTCAAGAAGCTTCTGCAAACGCTGATCCACGGTCGGTTTGAGGCGGATGTCTACAAACGGATTTTTTCTCGCCAGCACGACGGATTGCGGCGTTACGGAGTGCTTGCCTGGCATAGCTCCGGCATTCGCAATGACGGGAGCAACCAAGTTTACAATAGAACTACGCCACCGGAGTTCGTTGACAAATTGCCGCAAACTTTGGAAGAGATCGGGCTGCGTCCAGAACCTTGTTTCATCCAGGGAATGAAAGTGGATGAGGCGCTCCTAACCCGCTTTCTCAAAGCCATCAAAGCCTTGGAACAACGAGGCACATTGGTTGTTTGCTTTTTGACTCCACTGTCGTCGGGACTTCGTGATCTTTACTCACAGTATTCGACTCAGTTTGGGATCTGGTTCGATTACACCAAAAGAGTTCCCGAAACTTTGGAAGAGAACGGAGTGCGCTGCATCGACGGCTCGAATCCTGCCGTGTTTGGGCTTGATGATCGGTGTCTCATCGATCGAGACCACGCACGAGAAACCTATGGAGTTGCCCTTTTGAGAGAAGCAGCGAAAAATCCGCAGCTCCGTGCCACGCTTCATCTAGACCTCGAGCAGTTGGAGTCCCTGCTCTCAGATCCTCGAACAACTCCCTTGTTTCCGTACTTTCCCAGCTCAGACTCCTCCTCTCCCCAGTAACCTTCCTTTCGCCTCCGTTCCTTCTTCGCCCCTTCTTCGGTTTCTCCAATTTCGTTTCTCTCGCCCGTTGCGGGCCAGAGCTGCTTCAGTTCTCTTTCGTTTTCCAGGCAAGCGAGCCAGGTTTGCTCCAATGCCGTTCACTGTTCCGGCCAAGCTGACTTCTTTTTTCTTTGGCATCCCTATTTCCTTTCCGAAGCAACACGCTGAGCCCATTCCAAACCTCGCGCAGATTGAGCTTTCCGGCCAAAGTCCACTTTGGTACCAGTGATGGCTGACACCACACCCTGGATGAAGGTTTTTCCAAACGCTCTCGCGATCACGAACCCAGGCTGGTTTGTGAATAGTGCTCTTTTGATTGTGTCGACCGGCGCCCTCCTCTTCGCGCAGCCCGATGCGGGCCGGGAAGCCGGGAAGCTCGAGACCCTTCGCCTGATGGATTCGCGCGCGGCGCGCTTCAAGGAATTGTCGCGACGGCTCTGGGAAAACCCCGAGTTAAGTTTCGAGGAATTCAAGAGCTCAAGCCTCCTTGCCGCGGAGTTGCGCGCCGCCGGGTTTGGGGTCACCACCAACGTTGCGGCCATCCCAACTGCGTTTGTGGCGGAGTGGGGAACGGGAAAGCCTGTCGTTGCGGTGCTGGGAGAGTACGATGCCCTGCCGGAACTTTCGCAGCATCCTATTCCCGAGCGCAAGGCCCTGGTGACCGGGGGCGCTGGGCACGGGTGTGGCCACAATTTGCTCGGCGCCGCCGGTGCTTTCGCGGCGATCATGGCCAAGGATCACCTCCAGTCGCGCGGGATGGGCGGCACCGTTCGGTTCTATGGTTGTCCAGCGGAGGAAAACGGGGCCGGGAAGCTCCACATGATTCGAGCAGGGGCCTTCAAGGACTGCGATGTGGCGCTGACGTGGCATCCGGACGACCGGAACGAGCCAGGCATGCGCAGCACGCTGGCGAATCAGGGCGCGTATTTTCGCTTCCACGGCGCCGCTGCCCACGCGGGGCGAGCGCCGGAAAAGGGGCGGTCCGCCCTGGACGCCGTGATGGTGATGACCCATGCGGTGGAACTCCTCCGAGAGCATGTGCCGCAAGCCACACGCGTCCACTACATCATCACTCAAGGCGGGACGGCCGCCAACGTGGTGCCTGAACTGGCCGAGATTCGGTTGACCGCGCGCCACCCCGATGCCGCTGAGTTGGACAAGGTTTGGTCCCGAATAATCAAGTGCGCGGAAGCGGGGGCTTTGGCCACCGAGACGAGGCTGGAGCTTGAGTTGTCGAGCGGCCTTGCCAATGTGGTTCCAAACGATGCATTAGCGGCTATTTTTGAGCGCAACATGCGCCTGGTGGGAGGCGTGGTCTACACGCCGGAGGAACGAGCCTTTGCCGTCAAACTGCGCGCGACGTTGCCGTCGGACACTCTTCCGCCACTGGAACTCGCGGGCTTAATTCAGCCGATTCAAACGGAGACCACCTCCTGGTCCACGGACGTGGGCGACGTGAGCTGGAACCTTCCGACGGGCGAAATCCGCGCGGCGGCATTTGTTCCCGGGGTCGCCGCCCACACCTGGCAGTCCACGGCCTGCGCCGGCATGGGGATCGGTCAAAAGGCAATGATCGTCGCCGCCAAAACGCTGGCTCTCACGGCGATCGATCTTTTTCATGATCCCAGCCAGGTGGAAGCGGCGCGACGAAGCTTCGACAAGATCCTTGCGGGAAAGAAATACATTTCCAGACTGCCGCCTAACGCTAAGCCCGAACTCAAGAAAACTCGGTAGCAGCTCCGAAAGCACCCGTTGCCGGGAGAGAATACATCAAACGAAAAGCCAAATAGAAATCATGAAAACATTGATCCTCTGCAGTCTCGCCGTTTGGTTGGGAGCGCAAGCCGCCGCGTCGAGCGCCGAAGCGAAAGTCGTTCTGGTCATCCATGGCGGCGCGGCGTCGGAGAAAGAAAAAATGAAACTGACAGCGGAAAGCGAAAAGCGCTATCGCGAGGGATTGGAGCGGGCCGTGCGCGCCGGTTACGCGGTGTTCAAAAAGGGGGGCTCCAGCCTGGACATGGTGGAGGCGTCGATCAAGCTGATGGAAGACGATCCTGATTTCAACGCGGGGCGTGGCGCAGTATTTACCAGCGCCGGCAAGAACGAGTTGGACGCCTCGATCATGGAGGGTCGGCATCTCAAGGCCGGAGCCGTGGCGAGCGTGACGATTGTCAAGAACCCAATATCCGCCGCCCGGGCGGTGTTGGAGAAATCCAAACACGTCCTCCTGGTGAGCGAAGGCGCCAATTCATTTGCCAAGGGCATCGGATTGGAGACCGTCGATCCTTCGTATTTCCACACCGAAGAAAGATGGAAAGAGCACGAGGAATTGCTTGAGGAAGAGAAGAGGCAAAAGCCTCGGGCGAACAACGACAAGGGTTTCAGCGTGCCTTCCCGGGGTGAATGGTCGACCGTTGGCGCGGTGGCTTTGGATGCGACTGGCACGATCGCGGCAGGCACTTCCACCGGCGGCATGGCAGAGAAGCGCTGGGGGCGGGTGGGAGACTCACCGATTATCGGCGCCGGCACCTATGCGGACAACGAGGCGTGCGGTGTCTCGGCCACCGGGCACGGCGAATATTTTATCCGCTACGCGGCAGCGCACGACATCGTGGCTTTGATGAAGTACAAAGGCCTTTCCGTCGAGGCGGCAGCCGACGAAGTGGTCAATAAGAAGCTCAAAGCCGCTTCCGGCTCCGGAGGGGTTATCGCGTTGGACAGAAAAGGCCGTGTGACCGCCGCCTTCAACTGCGAAGGTCTTTTCCGCGCGCACGTCACCGAGACAGGAAAAGTGACGGTGAAGCTATTCAGGGAATAATGCCAAGGAGAAACGGCATCGAGCGCCGATTTGACCTCAGAATTAATTTCAGGATTGTTTGCGGAGGGCCGCCGGAGAATTCTTCGGCTTCTCTTTTTTCGGCTTCTTGATTTCTTTTTTCTGACTTTTATTGCCTTTAGCCATATGGAACTCCTGATTCTTGTTGGAACGTATTCTACACGACCGTCCTGAGAATTTACAATCCCAGAAGAGCGTGACCCGCCGGGGCGCTTTTCTCATTCTTCGCTGCCACCATCCCGCGCTACGCAGAGTTCTCCTGCTAATTTCGACATGCGGGTATGAGCCCGAAGCAGATGGCCTGGCACCGCCCCGCCCCAAAGGGCTGTGGCCAGATGACAGCATGACATTATTCCTTTGCGACTCATTCGTCACAGATCGGGAGGGTCTGCTCCTCATTCGTGCCCCGCCATAATGTCATGATTCCGCCAGCAAAGCCCGAATTTATTTTTGCACGGACCCTAAGTTCGAAGAGTTGTCGATTGACCCTTTGTTGTGGTGATGCGAGGTTGTTTTGTCCGTGTGGCGGCGAGGTTGCTGCCGTTCGGGCGGGTACAAGCCCCTATTACGCGACCTGTTCGCGGAGGATATGACGTCAACTCAAAGGCCCCTGCGTTGGGGAATCATCGGGTGCGGATCCATCGCCGCCCGCCTTGGGGAGGACGTTTCCAGACTGCCGGGTCATAAACTGCAGGCGATTGCTTCCCGCGACGCCGGCAAGGCGGCGCGTTTCGCCACGCGGTTTGGACTTCCCAGAACGCACGCGGGCCCCAATGCCTACGCGGCTCTCGCGTCAGATCCCGAGGTCGACTTGGTTTATGTCGCGACTCCCCACAATTTTCATAAAGAGCATACCCTTCTGGCTCTCGCCGCCGGGAAGCCCGTGCTTTGCGAGAAGCCATTCACGGTCAACGCGAGGGAAGCGGAGGTCGTTGTGTCGGCAGCCCGCGAATCAGGTCTTTTTTTGATGGAAGCCGTGTGGAGCCGGTTTTTCCCGGTGTGGAGGGAGGTGTGCCGCCGGTTGGTGGCTGGGGAAATTGGAGAGCCGCGAATGATCTATTCTGATTTCGGATTTCGCGCTGGAAACCTGGGCTCGAGCCATCGGCTCGCTGATGGCGATCGTGATGGCCGATTGCTGAGTACAAAACTGGCTGGCGGCGCGTTGATGGATGTCGGGATCTATCCCATTTCCATTGCTCAAATGATCTTCGGAGAACCTGTTCAGGCGCAAGCGGTTGGAATTTTGGGAGATTCTGGAGTGGATGAAAACGTAGGGGTGGTGCTCGCCTACGAGGAAGGGCAAGTGGCCACGGCTACCACGAGTCTGCAAGTCAACACGCCTTCCACGACGACGATTCTTGGCACATCGGGCCGCGTGGAAGTTCCGACTCAATGGTGGCGTCCGAAGGAGTTCGTCCTTCACCGGGATGGCGCCGAACCGGAACGTTTTGAATTCCCGCATGAAGGAGAGGGCTTTCAATTTGAAGCGATGGAAGTCGCGTCATGCCTGCGCGAAGGCCGAAAAGAATCGAGCGTGATGCCACTAAAAGACACGTTGTCCGTGATGCGTGTTTTGGACACCGCGCGGCGCCAACTGGGCTTGAAGTTTCCCATGGAAGACGATTAGAGTCAGAACTTCAATCCCAACCAACCCCGCGTGCGCACACCTCCAAAACTTTACGTGAAGCCTCGCAAGAGGTCGCGATTCATCGTTTGGTACGTCCTTGCGTTCGTGCTGTTTGCCCGATACGTCTGGCTTCCCGAGCTTTGGGTCATGCCCGATGCCCCAGTGTCAAGGTTTCAGAACCAAGCGCGGTTTCAGGGAAATGGACCCCGGCAATTTCAGCGGGCGCCCACGCATGTCAGCGCCCCGGTCTCCTCCGTGCCAAGCGATTTGCCCAGGCTGAGAATTGAGGTCTCGGAGGAGGACATGCAACGCCTTCGTGAGTATCATTGGAATGGCTGGGGAGGAGGGAATTCGTTCGGGTCGCGACCTGAAGTTATGGCCGTTGTGCGTGATGGCGACACCATCTACACCAACGTGTCGCTGCATCCAAAGGGGGCCGCGGGGAGCTTCCGCCCCATCGATGACAAGCCGGCTCTCACTCTGAATTTTTCCAAACATGCTCCCGGCCAAAAATTCCGTGGCTACACGAAGCTGTCCTTGAACAATTCGGTGCAGGACGCCTCGTATCTTTGCGAGGCCATCACACGCGAATTGTTTCAGGAAGCCGGTGTTCCCGCTCCCCAAGCCAGTCATGCGACGGTGATTCTCAATAATCGTGATTTGGGGTTCTATGTGCTTGCGGAAGGCTACGGGAAAACGTTCCTGAAACGGCATTTCAAAAACACGAAGGGCAATCTCTACGACAGCGGCTTCTGCCAGGAAGTGACCCAGAATTTGAGTGTCAATTCGGGTGAAAATCCAGACGACAAAAGCGACCTCAAGAACCTCGTCCAAGCCGCTTCGATCCCTGATTTGACCAATCGATGGATCAAACTCAACGCCAGGCTGGACATGGACCGGTTCCTGAGTTTTCTCGCCATGGAAGTCCTGACCTGCCACTGGGACGGCTACTCCCTGAATCGAAATAATTACAGGGTGTTTCATGACTTGGAATCCGATCAAATGATCTTCATGCCGCACGGCACGGACCAGATGTTCGGAGCCAATCGCTCGTCCCCCACGAGTCCGATCCTGCCTTCCATGCGAGGCGTGGTGGCGCGCGCGGTCATGGCTACTCCCCAAGGCCGGAAGGCCTATATCGGCCGCGTGACCGAGTTGAGCACCAACGTGTTTGTTGCCGAACGAATCACCGCCCGTGTCCGAGAAATCTCAAGCCGAATCCGGCCCACGCTGGCCGCTTACGGAACACACTATGCGAACGAACACGATGCTCAAGTCAGCTATCTCTGCCAGAGGATCACGGAGCGTGCGGGCAGCATTGCCGCGCAACTGGCAAGCTTGAAGGAAGTCGCCTTGGTTCCCGCGCAAGGCCCCGGCTATCTGAAGAACTGGCGTCCACACGTCACGGAAGCCGATCGGGGACGAATAGAGTTGGGCAAAATCAAGGAAGATGAAAAGTCCCTTCTGCACATCAAGTCAAACCGCGGCGGTTCCGCCTCGTGGCGAACTCGTGTCGCCTTGGAGCCGGGCCGATACTGGTTTGAGGGCCGCGCGCGAACCAAATCCGTCGGCAGCGACGGCCTCGTCGGATTGAGGATTTCCGGTGTGCAGACCGTGGGGCAGCAAATCCCCGAGGGCCAGTGGGTCCTCCTCAAGTTTCCCATTGATGTCAGCGAGCCCCTCAGCGAAGTGGATCTCGTTTGCGAGCTTCGAGGTTCGAGAGCCGAGGCGTGGTTCGACGAAGACTCTCTCCGGGTGAGCCGCAGATGAACTGTTTCTCACCACGCCGGCCCAACGTCGAAAGGCGCATGGTTAAGTTGCCCCGATGGGCCGCGTTGACGTGGTTGGTGTCGATCCTCGGGTGTGGGGCGGCCGTTGGGGGTGGGGACATTCCGCGGCTTCTCTCCTTCGCAACACCCTCCCAGGGGCGGCAGATTCTTGGGAGTTCAGATGATTTCGTGGCGAGGTTGAGCTCCTTTGACCGATCTGCTCGATTGAAAACCGATCAGCCTGTTTCGGAGGAGGAATTCCTCAAGTTCACGGCGCAAAGCGTCCTGCCGTGGGAGCCATCCGAAGTGGATCAGATCCAGTCGCTTTACCGGGAGATGCATTCAGCGCTCCTTGATTTAAAAGTGCGGCTTCCAAGAGTTGTTTATATTGTGAAAACCACGGGACTCGAGGAAGGAGAAGCCGCCTACACGAGAACCAACGCGATCGTGTTTCCAAGGCAGAAACTCAGGAATGGAATTGGTCGTGAACTGCTCGCGCACGAACTGTTTCATGTGTTGTCCCGGCATGATCCTGATTTGAGGGATAAACTTTACCGTTCCATTGGCTTCCAGCACTGCGGTGAAGTGCCGTTTCCCGCATCGCTGGCCGCCCGGAAAATCACGAATCCGGATGCCCCTGTGAATCAGCACGCCATCCAAGTTCGGGCCGAGGGCGAGAAATTGTGGGCCATGCCGATCCTGTTCTCACGATCCGAATCTTACGATGTTTCGAAGGGTGGCCGATTCTTTGATTATCTCGAAGTGCGCTTCATGCTGGTTTCAAAGGAGCCATCACTTAAGAACTTCAATTCCCTCCACTTTCCGGCAGTTCCCGTGTTGTTCAAAAAAGACCAGGTTTCAGGGTTTTTTGAGCAAATCGGGCGCAACACACAATATATCATCCACCCAGAGGAAATACTGGCTGACAACTTCATGATCCTCGTGACGGGGAAAAAGGACGTGCCCTCGCCTGAAGTGTTGGAACGGATGAAGCCAGTCTTCCTGGGCAACTGACTTCCGGATGGACTCCCGAGGTTTGCGAGGGGCGCAGTGTGGGGCGCAAACCGCGCTTGCCCTCGGGAACATGATCCGGTACGACAGGGGGGCGCGCCGACATGATACAGTATCTTCAACTTCTCCGAACCGTTTTGGAACAAGGGAAGTTCAAGCCCGACCGGACAGGCACGGGAACTTACTCCATTTTTGGCGCTCAAGCCCGTTTCTCCTTGCGGGAAGGATTTCCTCTCCTGACGACCAAGAGAGTGCACTTAAAATCCATCATCCACGAGTTGCTGTGGTTTTTGCGCGGAGACACGAATGTGCGCTACTTGAACGAAAACGGTGTCACCATTTGGAACGAATGGGCGGACGATGAAGGCAATCTGGGGCGTGTTTACGGAGCTCAATGGAGGGACTGGAAAACGGCGGATGGGCGGTCCATCGACCAAATCAGCCAGGTCATCGATCAAATCCGCACGAATCCATCGAGCCGCCGATTGATCGTGAGCGCATGGAACGTCGGGGAAATCGACTCCATGAGGCTTCCTCCCTGTCATGCGATGTTTCAGTTTTTCGTCTTGGACGGCGAGTTGAGTTGCCAATTATATCAGCGCAGCGCCGACTTGTTCCTTGGGGTGCCGTTCAACATCGCTTCCTATGCTCTTCTGACGATGATGGTGGCTCAGGTATGCGGACTTAAGCCCGGCGATTTCGTGCACACTTTCGGTGATTTGCATCTTTACGCCAACCATGTCGATCAAGCCCGTTTGCAACTGTCTCGCACGCCGCTGCCTCCGCCGCTGATGACGTTGAATCCGCTGGTTCGGGAGATTTCCGAATTCCGATTCGAGGATTTCTCTCTTACAGGGTATGATCCGCACCCGGGAATCAAGGCTCCAATCGCCGTCTGACGAGGGTCGCCTGCCATGTGTCACAAGGCTGAGGCCCGTTTCACTTTGAAGCATTTCAATGCCATCGCGGCGATGTCGAAGAATCGTGTGATCGGAAACGGCGCTTCGATTCCATGGCATCTGCCGGATGACTTTCGATGGTTCCGGGAAAAGACGACGGGGCACGTACTCGTGATGGGTCGAAAAACTTTCGAATCCATCGGGCGCGCTCTCCCGGGACGAAAAACGATCGTGTTGAGTCGATCGGGGTTCTCCCACCCGGGAATTGAGGTGAGGCCGAGCCTGGGATCAATCCATCCCGACGACGAGCCCGGAACGGTGTTCATATGCGGCGGCGGCGAAGTTTATCGGGAGGCGCTGCCGCTTTGTTTTGATCTCTTCCTCACGGTGGTCAAACGCGATGTTGCCGGAGACGTTTTATTCCCGGAGTTCGAGCACGTCTTCGAGCGCCTCGAAACGCTGCGGAGCTCGGCTGACTTCGACATTTTCCATTATCGCAACCGCCAGCTGGCGGACTGAGCGAGTCAATCCGCAAGAGTCGCTGAGTATGTCTGAAATGCTGAAATCCTCCGGGGCCATGGGGGCGGCCACCATGCTCAGCCGGATTCTCGGCATGTTTCGAGTCATGGTTTATGCGCGATTCATGGGCGACGGTCCGGTCGCGAGCGCGTTTACGGTGGCGTTCATGATCCCCAATCTCTTTCGCCGGCTCCTGGGCGAAGGCGCCCTCACGGCCGCGTTCATCCCTATATTCAAGGAGAAAGAGAGGAAGGAGGGGGATGAGGAAATGTGGCGGGCGGCAAACGCGGTCATCTGCGGCGTGGCGCTTGCGACCCTGGCTTTGTCCTGTCTCGCGGTGCTTGGGATCGGACTTGGGCTGGCCGCAATTCCTTTTTCGTGGAAGACCTATCTGACGCTGGACCTGCTGCGGGTGATGTTTCCTTATGTCGTCCTGGTTTGCCTGGCGGCGGTTTTCATGGCGATGCTGAACGCCCGCGGCCACTTTTTCATACCTGCCATGGGGGCGACCTTGTTGAACGTCGTGATGATCGCGACGGTTCTGTTCTGGGCGCCGCGATTCGGAGCGACTCTTGCCACTCAGATTTTCGCTCTTGCTTACGGGGTCTTGATCGCGGGAGTCGCGCAGGCGGCATTTCAAGTGCCGACCTTGTTCAAGGAAGGATTTCGATTTGAATGGGTGCCTCCTTGGGGGAATCCCACGGTGCGCGAAGTGGTCAAGCGTATGGCTCCGGGGACCTTGGGGGTTGCGGCGTTCCAAATTAATGTGCTGGTCACTCAAGGTGTGGCGCTGCAAATCAACGATACCATCAATGCTTCTTTCGATTATGCGGTGCGATTGATGGAGCTGCCCCAGGGAGTTTTCGGGATATCGCTCGCGACCTACTTGCTGCCGGCCTTGTCGGGGCTCGCGGCCAAAAACGACTACAAGGAGTTCTGCAAGGTTTACAAGCAAGGCTTTGGTTATTTGCTGTTCGTGAATCTCCTGGCCTCCGTTCTGTTGGTGATCCTGGCGGAACCCATCGTTCGCTTGCTGTTTCAGCGCGGCGCCTTCGATTCCGCGGCGACGGAGCGCGCCGCGTTCGCCTTAGCCTGCTTGGCCCCCGGCCTGGCGGCTTTCTCCGCGGTGAACATCAGCGCCCGCGCGTTTTACGCGTTAGGTGACACGATGACTCCCATGCGCATCAGCGCGGTTTGTTTCGCGCTCAATTTGGTGGTGGCCCTTTGGTTGGTGGGGCCATTCCAGCAGGGCGGCTTGGGCGTGGCGAACACGGTGAGCGCTTTCGCAAATATCGCCCTGCTGATGTACGCCCTGAGACGCAAGCTCAGAGGGCTCCAGTTGAAGGAATTGCTCCCCGACTCGGCCGCGATGGCAGGGGCTTGCGTCGTCGCGGGCGGCGTGGCCTGGGTGAGTCTCAAGTTATGGCAGTCGAATCTGGGGCACGCGTCTCTCGTCTTAAGAACCGGCGAAGTCTTTTTCCCCATTCTGCTCGCCTCCGCCGCCTACTTGGGTATTGCTCGATGGCAAAGAGTACAGGCGGCTGACGATGTGTGGCAATTGATCAGCAAGAAGCTGTCGGCGACGGAGCCGAGGGATCCGGGATCCATAAAGTAGAATCCCGGCAAACTTGTCCGAAGTTGGGGCTCGGGGCTGAGCCGCTGGTTGTTGAAGAAACAATGAATTATGGCAGAAGGCAAGAAGCACGTTTACGACGAGAGCAAGATCAAAACGCTTTCCTCGCTGGAGCACATTCGCCTCCGCACGGGGATGTACATCGGGCGGATTGGGGACGGCTCGCATTACGACGACGGGTGTTACGTGCTGCTCAAGGAGGTTGTCGATAATGCCGTCGACGAGTTCATCATGGGGCATGGGCGGGAGGTGCGGATCCAGTTTGAGCAGGGATCCATCACCGTTCGCGATTTTGGCCGGGGCATCCCATTGGGAAAGGTGGTTGAGTGTGTCTCGCAGATCAACACCGGAGCGAAATATAACGATGACGTGTTCCAGTTCAGCGTGGGGTTGAATGGAGTTGGAACCAAGGCCGTCAACGCGTTGTCGAAAACGTTCCTGGTGCGGAGTTTTCGGGGCGGCGAGTTCAAGGAAGCTCATTTCAAGCAGGGCCGGCTGGCTGGGGAAAAATCTGGCAAAGCCCCCGGCGAACCCGATGGCACACTGGTGCGATTCGAGCCGGATCCGGAGATTTTCAAGAAGTACGAGTATCGCGATGAATTCGTGGAGCGCCGGCTCCGGCATTACAGCTATTTGAACAGCGGGTTGAAGCTGCGATTCAACGACAAAACTTTTCACTCCAAGCACGGACTGCTCGACTTGGTCATGGAGGACTTGGCAAGCGACCATAGCGAACCGATTTATCCGCCGCTTCATTACACGAGCAAGACGCTTGAGTTTTGTTTCGCGCACACCAACAGCCGGTTTGGGGAAACGGTGTATTCGTTCGTCAATGGCCAGTTCACGAGCGACGGGGGGACGCATCTGAGCGCTTTTCGCGAGGGAGTGCTCAAGGCGGTCAATGAGTATTCGAAGGGGAAGTTTGAGGGAGAAGACGTCCGTGAAAGCATCATCGCCGCCGTCGCCATTCGGCTCCAGGATCCGATGTTCGAATCGCAGACCAAGAACAAGCTCGGAAACACCGAGATCCGGGTGGAGCTGGTCAACCAGGTTCGGGAAGAATTGCTCCGATTTTTTAACCGCAACAAGGAGATCGCCGCGCAGATCGTCGCCAAGGCGACGGAGACACAGCAGCTTCGGAAGGAGCTCCAGGAGGTCAAGAAGCTCGCCCGGGAGCGGGCACGGGCCGCTTCCATACGCGTCCCCCAGCTCAAGGATTGCAAGACCCATTTCGACCGGCCGCGCGGCAAAGGAAAGGGCTCGATGATTTTCATCACCGAAGGCCAGTCCGCCGCAGGATCGATCGTGAGCTGCCGCGACGTGAATTTCCAAGCCATCTTCACGCTCAAGGGAAAGCCCCTCAACGTGTGGGATCTCAAGCGCGACATCGTTTACAAGAACGACGAAATGTACAACCTGATGAGGAGCCTCAACATCGAAGACAACATGGACGGGTTGCGCTACGAGAAAGTCATCCTGGCCACGGACGCGGATGTGGATGGCCTGCACATCCGGAATCTGATGATCACTTATTTCCTTAAGTTTTTCGAGCCGGTCGTTCAAGCGGGCCATCTCTACTTGCTCGAAACTCCGCTCTTTCGGGTGCGCAACAAGGACAAGACCATGTACTGTTACTCCGAAGGGGAGCGCGACCAAGCCGCCGAAGCCCTCGGTCGAAACGCCGAGATCACGCGATTCAAAGGGCTCGGCGAGATTTCGCCGAACGAATTCAAACAGTTTATCGGAAAGCAAATGCGCCTAAGCCAGGTGGAATATGCGGCCAAAGCGGACACGAACCAAATACTTGGATTCTACATGGGGAAAAACACCCCGGAGCGAAAAGACTACATCATGCGACATTTGAAAGTGCCGGTGGAGGAATAGTAGCATGAGGCAAGGTGGGGGTTCGTGCCACCTGCCAACGATCCACTGACCCAAGGCGCTTCCGTGGCTTCGAGTGTCGCTATGGCCAGCCGTGAAGCTCGAAGGTTCGGACTCGCGCTGCCGGGTTCACCCGCTGCGGACTGCAAGTCCGCGATCGGAGTCGGCATGCTTTTACCAACAACTTCGAGATGCACTGTACGGCCAGTCGCCGACTCCGAGCCGCCTCAGAATTTATTCGCCTTGTAGGCTCCCATTTCTGGAGCTTCCGGGTTGACTTCCGGTCCGAAGTAGCGGAGGCAGACCAGGGGCTCGGTTTCGCTGGTGTTTTCGAATGTCACTCCTTCTTTCGCCCCCGCTTCCGTGCAGAAGTATTCATCCTCCGTCAGTTCCGTGAACCGGATGAGTTTGGGACTGTTAAGGGGTTTGCCGTTGATTTTGCCGGTTCCTTGAACGCAGATCAGGCCGTAGGCGCCTTTGTCCTGGATCTTGCATTGCGCGCCCGGATCGACCGTCAGCTCTTTGGCGGTGAACAATTGCGCGCCCGCGATCTTGCCGTAGACAATCCAGCGATCCACAAAACCGGAGGATCGGGTGTCCGCGGCCGGGATAGGTTCCAAGTAATGGTTATCCTTGAAGTTTTCGTCTGTGTTGCCCTCCCAATCCAGTTGGTTGACGATGAAATCCAGGTCCTGGTGTTTCTGTTTGGGCATGTCCTTCACAAGGAGAGACCAAGGCACTTCGCGTCCTTCGACGAGCGATTGGTACATGCCGAACACATCCGATCCCCACTGCGGCTCGTAGGTGCATAGGGAGCCGGGCGCGTGGAGGATGCAAGGTGGAATCAGCCAGCCGGTTCCCGCTTTCAAGCGGTAGGCGCGGCTTAGATCCAGGATGCCGTTGTCGCCTTTGTTCCAGTTTTCAAGGCACCTCCGGACCTGCGCCTTGGTCGTGCCCGGCTCCAGCCCCATGAACGTGTAGGGAAAGTTGTTGCCCACGTTGTTGTGCTGGGGCGGAAAATAGTAGGACTCGGGCTTGCCTTCCTGGCCGACCAGTTTCGCTTGCTTCGAGTTTTGGTGCATGTGGTGCGGAATAGGCCCCATGTTGTCGAAAAATTTGGAATACACCGGCCATTTCTTATATTTATTCCAAATCCTCTTCCCGATGAGATCGGCGCCGCATTCCGCGACGGCATCGGCCAGGGTGAATCGGTTTCCAGAAGCGACCACATAGCTGAGACCCTCGTCCGGCGTGCGATTCTCGTTCGCCGCGGGCGTGGTGGAGGCAAACCAGCGCTCGTCGATGCCGCCGCGATTCAACCCGTAGGCGTAGAGGTCGTCTGGATGGAGTTTGAGGCGTTTTCCGGGTTGCAGAAACGAGCGTGGAACCCAGCAGGGAGCCAGCCGCAGCAGTCCGTCCGTCTCCTCCAGGGCGGCTTCGACCAGGCTTTTGATGTTGGAAGTGACGGTCTTCAGGGAAGTGATATGGGTGGTGCTCATGTTTCTGAACCAAATTCATGCCCGTTTCCCGCTGCCTGAGTCAAGCGGAGAAGCGGATTGATCAAGATCCAAAAATACCCAAGAGCCTTCGGGAAGGCGTGCCAGATCGTAGGCGCCAAATCGGCTGCGGTGAAGACGAGTGACGTTGCGGCCGACGGCTGCAAACATGCGTTTGACCTGGTGAAATCTTCCTTCCACGAGAGTGAGGCGGGCTTGGCGCGGCCCCAGGATCTCCAGCGTCGCGGGCAGGCACGGAGCGGCTTCGCCCTCAAGCGTCAACTGGCCCGAGGCGAAGAGTGGAACCATGTTAGGGTCCAGGACCGAATCCACTGTGATTTCGTACACTTTCGGAACCTTGTGTTTGGGTGAAGTCCATCGCTGAACCAGGGCTCCTTGGTCGGTGAGCAATAGCGCTCCCGTGGTATCCTTGTCGAGACGGCCCACACTGGTGACCGGGGGGTGCCTGCGGCGCCATCGCTGGGGAAGGAGATCGTAGATCGTCGTCCCTTCGGCAGTTTCATGGGTGCAGACGCACCCTGGCGGTTTGTGGTAAAGGGCCAGCACACCTTCAGGCGCTTCCAAGGCTTCCCCGTCCACCAGCACTTGGGAAGAAAGCACTTTAGTGTCCTCGGATCTTGGAGTTTTTCCCTCGACGGTCACCCGGCCTTCTCTCAGCCAGCGCCGGGCTTCGCTTCGGCTGCAATACCCGCACGAGGAAAGGATCTGATCCAAACGTCTCAGTTTCATGCGAAGTGGAGCGGGCTCCTTTTCCGGCGCATCCTCGTCCGATCCAGTCCGTTGTATTTCGAACCCGGCATGTGGATCACTTGGTCCCTCTCTTGATCAATTCCTCAAGTTGAGCCGCTCTCTCGGGGTTGGTCTCGGCGACGTTGTGGCGTTCACCGGGATCGCTTCTCAAGTCGTACAGCTCGATCGGCGCGAGGCCGCCGCGCCGCACTCCTTTCCAGGGCCCCGATCGGACGGCGTGGACGAGATTCGTTCCGTTCTGGAGTTGCCAAAGAAGGGGGCCTCGATCTCGAACCTTTTCTCCACGCAGATCAGGCAGGAGTGAAGCGCCGAGACCCTCCGGAGGGGCGCTCATGTTGGCGATTTCCACGACCGTTGGAACGAGATCCCAGACCGCCGCGGGGTTTGAACTCACGCGGTTGGTTTGGAATCGTCCAGGCCAGTGCGCAATGAGCGGTACTCGAATGTTTCCTTCGGACAAATCGCCGCCGTCCCAGCGAAAGGATCCCGTGCTCTGGAACAAGTCAGCCTGATTCTTTTCAACATCCAGGGGTCCGTGGTCGCTGATAAAGAAAACCGCCGTGTGTTGGTCTATCCGCAATTCCTTGAGCTGCGCCAGCAAGGCTCCGACATTGCTGTCCATCCGAGTGATCATCGCTGCCGTGCTTTTATTTTTTGCCGGCCATTTCTCTCCTCCATACGGAGCGTTGCTCGCCAGGCCGGTTTCCGGATCAGGGTTGGAGAAGGACAACAGGAGAAAGAACGGTTTTTTAGCATTCAACCGAACGAAATTCAGAGCTGCCTGGATAAAGAAATCGTTGGCGTAGACCGCCTTGGCGCCGCTCTCGTTCTTCGGAATCCCGACTTTGATATCGTTGCGCCAAAGAAATTTTGGGTAGGCTTCCAAGGCGTGGGAGGGGTCTAAAAACCCGAACCATTCATCAAATCCCTTTTGCGTGGGAGCGGTCCCCGAATCCTTGCTCCCGATCAGCCAGGTTCCGAAAACCGCTGTGGAATATCCGGCCTGTTTCAGCATCGACGCCATGGTCCAATCTTTGGCCTTCAGATGTGGAGTGTGGATGTCGTTGGTGGACGCGCGGGGGGCGCGGCGCCCTGTCAGCAGGCAGTAGCGTGATTCCCGACATGTGGCGCCGCCGGCGTAGTAATCGGCAAACCTCACCCCTTCCGCGGCCATCCTGTCTAAGTTGGGAGTCTTGATAAGCTTTTGTCCGTAGCAGCCCAGGTGGCCAAAGCCCAGGCCTTCGGCAACCACGAGAATGACGTTTGGGGCCCGCGGAAGAACAATCGGAAGCCGTCTGGGGCGTTCCGCGGGCAGGGCTGGACCCGTCAGCATGCAGCAGAAGACCAAAACACAACCCCAGTTTGCGGCTGTTCGCCGCATTGGGCGCCGTTTGATTAGAGAGAGCGCTTGAGACGGCATGTATCAATGTAACATCGGCTGGGGATTTGGGAGAAGAATGAGCCGCGCGTCCAAGTCGAGGAAGAAGTCGAGGCGCCGGTCGGTTTCGTTCTCGTCGATCCCGCGAGCCATGAGCAAATACGTCGCGTAATGATTCCCCTCGGACTCCACCAATCCGCCGTAGAATTCGGCCAGCTCGGGATCCTCTTCCGTGAGCACGCGGCTGAGAATCTGGAACTTCTCGCAACTGCGTCCTTCCACAAGGGCGCAACAAATCAGGTGATCGATCACCTGTTGGCGCACTCCATGCCGCACCGAACGCATGATGCCACTGATCCAAGGGCTCGGATGCGGCTGGCCGAATGGGATCCCGCGGCGCTTTAAAAGATTCAGCACCAGCTGGAAATGCTCCAATTCCTCGATGGCGATCGCGTTCAATTCCTCCACCTTGGGATAGAGCTGGTGATATTTTTCCAAGTTCAGCGCGGTGGTCGCGGCCTTGCGCTCCAGATGAGCATGATCCACCAGCACCTCTGGCAGGTTGGCTTTGATGCGGGGGAGCCAACCGACGGGAATTCTTTCACGAAACAACAGCATGACTCGGCCCACTTAACGCTGACTTTTCCGGGCTTTTCAACCTTGAAACGGCAGTTGCCCATGGCGAATCTTCGCAAGATCCTGGCGATAAAATCTTTCCGAATCACTCACCAGATCCACAAGGGATATGCCTCCCTCTTCGTCAAGCCTTTCTCATCCAGGCTTTTGCAAATCTTCAATATGTTCAACTACCATTTCAAGGTTCAACGTGGAAACGCCGCTTGGGACGGGCGAGGAGCCACCCGATTCTCCGGCTCCAGCTCATTCCTGCGGCAGCAGGGATTTGTCCGGCTTGCGGGCAAATGCGATCAAATCCGCCATGTCCTGCTCGCTCAATCCTTGCTCCAGACCCTCGGGCATGAGCGATTTGCCTGTAGCCTTCAAGTTTTTGATTTGGGCCCTCGGAATCACCAAGTCCGGGGATCCCGCCAAACGGAGGGTGACCGAGGCCGGCGTTTCATCTTCCATCAAGGCCGTGTAATGCTCCCCGGATATGGTTGTGACAGCGTAGGCCAGGTAGTCCGGGTTCGACTGGCGGTTCGGATCGAGAATATCCGACAGGAGTGTCTCCTTGGAGTGGCCCGCGACGCCTGTCAGGTCGGGACCTACGCGGCTCCCCCGGTCTTGGACTTTATGGCAGGGCAAGCATCGAGCCGCGAACAGAGCCGCGCCTCTGAGGGCTTCCGGCTCCAGGACCAGGGCGGCTTGAAACTTCTTGATCACGCTCTCGCGATCGGTAGAGGCGAGGTTCGAAAGCCATTTCGCGGCCCGCGTTCTCAAGGCCGCATCGTCTATATTCAGCAAGGCCTGTCTGGAGGCCGGATCGATTTCCAAGGGTTGAATGATGCTACCTTCCAATCCGCCCACCAGCGCGGCGGCGAGCGAGCGGTCGCGCGACCCGGTGATGACGATTTGGCGGCGAACATTCCTCGGCCATTCGTTCCAGCCCTCCACAAGAGCGCGGGAAATCGCTTCATTGGTGATGGAGAGCAAGGATCCCAGAGCTTGGAGTCGGATGCCAGCATCGTGAGCAGGCTTCAGCAGAGAGAGCAGCGTGTTCGTGACGAACGGGGGCCGCGCGTCCCCAAGAAACCGAATCCAACGCAGGCGGGCAGTCTTGGAGATGGCGTCGTTCGTTGCTTGTCCGACCGCCGTGAGAGTGAATTTCTGAATAGCCTGGTCGAGATTCAGCGTCGGCGCTCCGGAAGACTCGGGCAGCGCCGCTCCAGGGCGACTTAGCTTTCGGCGGCCATCCAACAATCCGGCGAGGATGGCGGCTTGCGCGTCCCGAGGCAGATTCTCCGCCGCGGACAGGTGCTTCAAGATCACGGGGGTTGATTCATGGGCTCCGACGAGCGCGGCGAGTAGATCCATGAACGCCAACTCTTGCTCCGTGACTTCTTGAGGAATCAGCTTGGAGTATCCGTCCAGCAGAAGGCCGGTTTGGTCGCCGGAACTGCTGGCGATCGCTAGGGCATGCCAGGAATTGGTCGCGTCGCGCCGGGCCAGGGCCACGAGAGCTTGAAGTTGGTCGGCGCCATTCCAAGCCCCCAGCGCGAGAGCCAGCCGAAGGCGCACGCGCGCATCCACATCGTTGGTCAGGGAAACCACCGCGGCTCGGAGAGCGCTTGTCATTTCTTGAGTCGCGTTCCCCGGGGTTGGTCGGAGCCTCGGCTCGGCGGCTCGTATTGCTTGCTCACGAATTGCTGGCCTTTCATCTTGAAGCGCTTCGAGAATGGTTTCCAGGTTGAGCGCGTCCAGGCCTTCGAGAGTCCAGAGGGCGTGCATGCGGGCTGTGTGTTTGGAGGCTTGCCGAGCCAGAATCTGCAGGGTGGGAACCGCGCCGGGGAAGCGCCGCTCCAGGAGCAGGCGCTGAGCGGTCAATCGCCACCACGCGTTCTCGTGGCTCAGCGCGGACAACAAGCCCGCCAGGTTCGCTTGCGATAGCTTCGGCGGCGCGGTTTTGACGCGCTCGCGCGCCTCGCGGATGCGCCAGATTCGGCCATGCTCGGCCCCGGTCCTCCAGTCCACTTTGTCGATCAGGCTTTTGTCGTGGACGTAATCCGGATGCTCGACCCATTGGCGGTAGAAGTCCGCCACGTAGAGAGCGCCGTCGGGCCCTGTCGCCAGGTTCACAGGATGGAACCAGGTGTCTTTCGAGGCGAGAAATTCGACGCCGGCCTCCGCGCGTTCCGCGACAAAAGTAGGCCCGTCCGTTCTCAGGACGCGGCGGTGAACGAGATTTCTGAGGGGCTCGCAGACGAAGGCATTGCCACGATACGCGGCTCCGAGCCCCCCTGCGCGCAAAATAGCAAGCCCGCAGCTTGCGTTGAAGAACCCGGCGGGCTCTTCGTTAAAAATCCTCGGGAGCGGGCTGATTTGGAACACCTGTTTATCGTCGTCGGCGGGAAAAACATCCCAAAGCACTTCCCGAGCCCCCAAGCTCGGCTGTCGCGCCAAGTAGGATTCCGGGAATACTTCGTGACGGATCGGGATGGTGTTCCAGGAGAGGAAGCGGCTCCCCGCGTCGTCCTCGCCATGTCCAAATTGGCTGCGGCCCGCCAACACTTCCATTTGGAGCGTCTCGGGCCGGAATCTGAAATCACGACCCCGCAAGGAAAGCGCACTGACCGGCGCACCGCGGGCGATCTCGGAGGCGCTCCAACGAAGCTCGCCGTCGCTCCGCCCATTGGCTCCGTAGATCCAATTGTCGTGTCCCCAAAACAAACCATTGGCGCGCAGTTGCTGATTTCCTTGGCCCAACCCTGTGAGCAGCACCTGGCGTTCATCGGCGTGGCCGTCGCCGTCCAAGTCCTTGAGAAACACGATGTCCGGCGCGGCCGTGACCAGCACGCCGCCGTTCCATGGGAGCACGCTATTGGGATAAGGAAGTTGATCGGCGAACACCGTGGATCGTTCGTACAACCCATTCCCGTCGCGGTCCTCCAGCATGCGGATGGCCCCTTTCCCGGTCCCTTTCGGGTAATCACGCATTTCCGCCACGAAGAGCCGCCCGTCTGGATCCCACGCCATCGCGACCGGGCTGACCACATCCGGTTCGGCGGCGACTAGTTCGATGATGAGGCCAGGATCCGCGAGCGCGAACGATTTCCTCTCGGATTCAACGGAAAGGGGGCCGGGGGACGAAGTCGCGGCGAAACCCGCTGGGGCGGAGTCGCGCATCCCGCCCAGGAGCAATCCGACGGCTAATGCCGCGGCCAAACGAGCTCCTATTCGGTGGCGCGCGGGCGCCCACCCAGAGGGCCAGCCGGGTTCTTGAACGCACGGTGATGGCATGTGCTCGAGGGTGCCAAGGATTTTGCCGAAATGCGACATCAACTTCGAGCCGCCAAGCTCGCGTGCCCTGGCAACCCTCTCTGAGAGTTCCGCACGAGTGGGTGTCTAAAGGGTGCGCGACGGCGCGTCCTGGTTGGCGGCGGCGTTTTGATCTCGTTTTCAGGTCCTTGGACGCATGCCTATCCGGTTCATTGCCAAACAACTGAAGCTGACATCAGCTTTACTGCGCGGGCTGCAAAGACATCATCACGCCGGGTGGACCCACTCGCCGTTGTAGAGCGTTGCGTAGGTGGGTGGCACGGCGTGCGCCGCG
>SXGS01030984.1_pt1 | contig 28237 bp, 25 predicted proteins | sample 3174681 | NCBI WGS metagenome assembly SXGS01 (sample SAMN11356861, study PRJNA531348) | freshwater metagenome | isolation source: freshwater sample F1-80 | place: China: Fuxian Lake, Yuxi | collected 2017-12-25 | reverse complement strand
CGATGATAGTGCCTTCACAGCGTGAAAGTAGGTATCGCCGGATAATTTTTAAGCCACGTACGAGTTTCAACTCTTGCGTGGCTTTTTTCGTTCGCTTTTTGGAGTTGCCTCAGCGATGATTGGACCAAAGATAGTGATCGCATGTACTTGTTGCGCGTGGTGACGAATCCCTTGGGAATGGAGAACTTTTTGGTCCAGCGGGGAATCGAGTGCTCGTCGAAACTCACCAGAGAGTCGGCGTCTTGCAGCAAGTCCCATGGGCTGGTGCGGTGACAGACGCGGTCTACTTCGTTCCACAGCAGATGCTTTCGCCAAGCGACGACCATGTGCCGAGTCGGGCAGCCGCGCGGATTGCCGGTCAACAGCGCAAAGCCCGGATCGTCAATCTGCTCCAGAGGAAAGACGCGTTCGATGCCGACGATCAACATCCAGATACTGGTCAGGAACCCACGTTGCAGAGAACCGTAGTCGTCAGAGAAGCACTGTTGAGCGATCCGCCACCAGTCAAGCACTTGCGGCATCAGCAGGAAGCCGCCGGCGTATTGCGTGTGTCCAAAAAAAATCCTCGGTTGGTTGCGGCACAGGCAAGCCGGAGACGGGTGGTTGATCCAAAACCTCGATCAACGTCCGTTCGTAGTCGGCCGGAAGAGGCGCTTGAGGGGGCGCCGACCGCTGAAGCGACTGGCGGTCCAAGCCGTACTTCTGCAGGAAGTTATGCAAGGCGGTTAACGAGACACGCATGTTCCAAGTAGCTTCGATGAAATCGAGCAGGTCGTCGCGGCTGGCCTGCGGCTTGGTGACCAGGAATTGAGCGATGGGCCCGGCGTAGCGCGGCAGGAGTTTTCCGTGGGGCCGGCCTGAGAGTCGATGTTGAATCTCGCGCACCACTTGCCGCGACGAGAGATTGTTCTGTCGCGACGCCGTGGGTCGTGTGACACCCACCAGACGCGCGATCTGAGCCAGCTTCAAATCCAAACCACAATTCAAAAAAAAGTGCGCGGGGATGCGGCGACTGGCATAGTCGTCCTCAGCTTGTTGGAGAAAGTCATAGGCCGCCCGCAACACAGCGCGTGGTTGTGGTTCGCGAAAGCGTTGTGGAATTCCGCCTTCGTCCAACCATTGTTCGAACAGTTCGCCATCCTTGGCCACTTGAAAGTACCACCGTGTCTGCGATGCTTACCATCCAGTTACGGAAGTATAACTTCGTGCGATTTCAAACTGAAGACGAATTGGCAAAAAAACCGTTTGGTGCTAGCAATCGCCAAAGGTTGTCGCGATCTTCGAGTTGAGGAAAGCGTCCCTCACCTACCGCTCGGAAGAATCTATGGAATGCATTTTGAACAACGTCCTCTTCGTCGTCGGCTCGTCGGTGAGAAGAATTCAGTTTCTTGCGAGCCAGAGCAACCAATTGCCTGTAGTACCGCTCCCAAAGTGGCTGAGCGGCCGCTGAATCGCCATCTTTGAGAGCCAGAATCCAATGGGAAACTGATCCGGGCGACGACATAGATTCCATCTTCCGGGAGGGACAGGACTTGATCGCTGAGCATCGGACCTTATTGTAACCACTTTTTCCTCCGCGTTGAGAAGACCCAAATCGCGAGTATCGGCTTTGTGCAATCATGATGAACGGAAGCTCCGGCAATTGTGCCACGTTCGGGTAAGAGTGTCCCGAACATGGTTTACATCGGTTTCGTAATCGTTAGGCGCGGCACAGGTCGGTACATGAGTCGTTTTGCTTAAACGAACCGTGCGATTCTTGGTTTTCGTCAGCGTTCTTTCGCAACTTCAACTTTGGCAAGAACATTGGCACTCGGCGTTGGTAATCTTCGTACTGCTGTCCAAAGTGCGCCACCAGGTCACGTTCCTCGAATATCACTGCGACCGCCATGTACAGAGTCATGATCAACGCGAACATCAGATGACCAGCCGTCATTGTTGGTGCAGCCCAAAACGCAATTGCCCATCCAACGTACAACGGGTGTCGAATTCGTTTGTAGAGCGAAGGTTCGCGAAAGGGAAGCGTCGTTTGTTCGCGACGTTTGAGGTGCAACCACACCTGACGAGTACCAAAGAGGTCGAAGTGATTGATCAGCAAAGTTACTGCCGGGACCAGCAACCAACCCGCCGCAAACAGGCACCATAACGCAACTCGCAGTCCGGAATTCCGCAGGTCCCAAATGATGAAATCGATACTCCGCCACTGCCACATCAACACGGCTGTCACAATGCAAGCTGCCAATACATACGTGCTGCGTTCGATTGGTTGAGGAACGATGCGAGTCCAAATGCGTTTGAAGGCTGGTCGCGCCATGACCGAATGCTGAACGGCGAATAGCCCCATCAAGAGCAGATTAATCGAGATCGCCAACGCCAGCGGCTCGCGCGTTCCAGAATCGATCGTCTTGGGAACGACAAAATTGCCGACGAATCCTATCATGTACATGAACAAAGCCAAAAACATCACGTGGCATACAACACCATAGGCGAAATATACGTACCGATTCACTTTTGAATCTCCACTTGTCAAACCGTATTTCGACACAATGCTTGCTCACATCTGGTAATCCGCTTTTCACAAAAAAATGAGCCAAGAAATATTGAAATCTGGCAGCTTTTTTTGTGAGGGGTAGCGTTTGCCCTTTGTTTTTCGGCGAATATCGGACATTTTTCACTTCATGCAGGCTTCGCAACCGGTGGTTTTCACCACCGGCGCGAGGCATTTGTCCAATCCGGACTCTATCGCTTTAGTCTGGGATGATGATGTTGTCGCCATTGCCACCGTCCAGGACATCTACGCCCGGACCACCTAACAGGACGTCATCTCCATCGCCACCAAACAGAACATCCACTCCTTCGCTGCCGACGATAATGTCATCATTGTCCCCGCCGTCGACGGTCAAGCCAATTCCGCTTGCTTGTAAGCCTGATCCATTCACGATCACTGAGTCGGACTGCGAATCCACGCCACCACTCGGGCCGGAAAGATCCAAATTAATCTCCGCGACATCTGTTCCAGTCAAATCATTGACCACGACAACATCGGCTCCTCCCAAACCCAAATATGCGATATTCTCAAGGCCATTCAAGTCGAGGACCACCGATGCAACATTGCGCGTGAATTGGACTCGCGGGCCGATCGCAGAGATGGCAATATTCTCAGCAACGTTCGCCCCGTTAAAGGCTAATTTGTCGTAGCCATCCTGCCCTTCGATGGTGTCATTATCATCACCAGGGTTCCACACCGAAGTATCGTCGCCTGCACCCATCGAGACTACGTCACTACCGTCACCACCGACGAACAGCTCGTTGCTCTCACCTCCAAGCAGTGTATCATTCCCCAAGCCACCGGTGACAGTCAGTAGGACGCCATCGGATTCCAGCGAAGTCGAATTGACAGTATCGTTCCCAGCCAGCGCATTAACCGTCAAACGATCGTGAGTTTGCTCTTGATGGAATATACGCACTTCGCTGGTCAGTCCCTGAACTCTCAACCCTCCCGAGTCGCCGCTGACGTTGATGGTGTCGTCCCCTTGAGTACCATTGACGACGATCGAGTCGGCTTGTCCGTCGCCGCCACTCATCGAGCCGCGCAAGTCGAGGCGCCAAAAATCGGCCATCAACCAAAGAAAAAGAGAGCGGAAGAGTGCTAGCCGGCTAGCACTTTTCCGCTCTCTTTTAGTTTCAGGTTGGAGCACTGGGAGTCGCGCTTCCCCACTGCAATGATCCCGGTCCGGCTCTATTGAGTCAGTGCAAGTACGCTGACTAGCAAGCTATCGATCAATACTGCGCGGCGGACCGAGGCAGATGCGGAATCCGTCGCGGGAATCAGAGTAATGAGGACCGGCCAGACCCAATCGAACTGCGCAGCGGGCGTTGCCGGGAACGTCAAAGTAGTTGCCGCCCCGGCAGACGGGACGGTAGTTCTCCGATGCAACGAGCAGTTCTTCGTGGCCGCCCGCCGGATCGAAATGGTCGAGAATGACCTCCCAGACGTTGCCGCACATATCGGCTATCCCGAAATCGTTGCGGCCCCGCGGGCCAAAGCTGTCCACAGGCGCTACAAACGAAAACCCGTCGCTCCACGGCGCACTAGCCAGCGGCCACTTTTGTTTCCGGTCGGGCAGGAAATCAACAGCCGAGATATTGAACCGGCCCTCGCCTTCGCTCAGCTCATTCCCCCACCAAAAATACTTGCTCTCCTTGTTGGCGCCGCGACATGCGTATTCCCATTCTGTTTCCGTGGGAAGGCGATATTCTAGACCTTCTGGCAGGGCACCCGCCGCGCGCTGGTGCTTTGTCAACCACTGGCCAAATGCCCTTGCGTCCGTCCAACTCACGCACACTACTGGAAAATCTTCGCGCATGGGAAATTGAAAATTCGGGTCGCGCCAGCTCTTGCCCGGCATCGGCTCCCAAGCATGAGTCACTTTAGTGGTCATGTTGTAGCTGGACCATTTCGGGTTGAAGCATTGGGTCTTGCCGCCCGGCTTTTCTGCGTCAGTCACGTACCCGGTTTCGGAGACAAATCGTTGGAACTGTCCAACCGTCACTTCGGTACGGCCCATCCAGAAACCGTAATTCACCTTCATACGCCGCGGCCGCTCGCCCTCATACGACTCACGCGCCGTCCCTGGCTGTGCTCCCCCTTCGATTCCCGTTGCCCAAGCTTTTTCTTCAGGAGTGCTCCCCATCATAAATTCACCGGGAGGTACGAACACCGTCTCAAGGACGACGTCGCCACCCAGCGCAGCCCGATTTACTGCACCTTGTTTCGGTTCTGCGCCGCGAGTTGTCGCCACGGAAATAAAGACTATCAGTGTGATCGCACTTATCCGGCTGAGCGTTTCGAATCGCATATTGGGGCTCCTGTTGAGAAATATTGTTTGCGGCGGGGCAATGAACGGAAAGCAACAAAGCATGCAATGGAACTGGTCGAAACTTGACGCAAGTTGATCAAGAAACCAGCGGCGCGAGAGCACCCAGACCATTGAGCAATCGACTTCATTTGAGCAGGGCCAAAAACCCCGCGTCTTCGAAATACTCGTCTTGGGTTAGCGACTCGCGCACCAGGCGTCTCTGTATGATACGAAAACTTAAACAGTCGGTGAATAACCAAGCCTGGTCCAAGTGCTTTAGAAAGCCAAGAGTTCATAGAAGCCGCAGGTGTCAGAGAAGATCATTCGCAGTAAACCAATCCATCCATTTCCGAATTACTGTGCGATTTACCAGACTCGGCGGCCAACTCGTTCAGGTGATAAAATGGATCGTCACTATCGACGGTTTCTTGGCCAATCGGTTCGAGTCTTGCAACCGGGGTCTACCACGGTATGTAAGGACGACACTTTGCCCTTTTTCAACGGCTGACAAAATAGCTTCGCCCGTTGCCGGAATTCGGGTACAGAGATCGACTTCATTTTCTACCTCAGTTTTCTATTGTTGAAGTGTAATTTGAAGGAATTTTCTCAACGCTAGCAAACAGTAATCAGCCGATGGCGGCTTGGGTTTGAATTAGGTTGGCTATTGATGGGGCGTTTGGATCGTGACGGAAGTGGAGGCGGAAGTACACTGATTGCGTACATCGAATTGGTTCGGATGTTGCTAAATTTGTTCGGAATTCTATAGCACTTGACAATTTAGACGACATGTCTACAATGTCCTTCAGTTCTAAGCGATTTGCGAAGGGTTGAATGATGCAACACAGGAAACATTTCTCCCAATTTGTCTTTTGCGGACTGGTATCGACTTGGCTGGTCTCCGGGGTCGCGGCGGATCCGCGAGGCGACGAGCTGGCCAAGTGGATGAATGCTCGCGGGCAAGAGGTTTGGGGAGCGGCGCCGCAGAAGTGTGATGATCTCACCTTTGCCAGGCGAGTGTATCTCGACTTGCTGGGACGAGTTCCGAGTGTTTCGGAGCTGCGCGATTACGAACAATCGCAAAGCGAACGTCGCTCTCGGCTGATCGAAGATCTCGTGTTCGGCGAAGGCGAACGTGCAGAAAGCAACGCACGCTTGGCCCCGGAACAAATGGCTCGACAGTGGCGGCAGGTGCTGTTGCCGGCGGGAACGGCGACCGATGGTCCGACGGATGGGTTGGAAGCTTGGCTGAGGGGCCAGTTCGCCAACGATACGCCGTTCGACGACATGATGCGCAAGCTGATTCGAGTTCAGGATAGCGAGACACCGGCCGTGGTAGCCGCGGGTGTGGCAACCGGCTCGATGAACTATTATCAGTTGTTGGGTGGCCTACCAGAGAATTATGCTGGCAACCTCTCTCGAGTTATGTTGGGAGTGCGCATCGAGTGTACTCAATGTCACGATCATCCTTTCAGTTCATGGAAACAGCCAGACTTTTGGGGCTTGGCAGCTTTCTTCGGTGATCTTCGGTCGGCGCCAGCAACGGATTCGACACCATCGGCTGAGTTGGGGCGAATCCGCTATGAAAATAAAACTTACCAAGCCAAGCTGCTTTGGTCTGCTGAACCGCTGAACACCGGATCGTCGGCGTCGTCACAATCGTTGCGAGCTCGATTGGGAGAGTGGATGACTTCCAAGAATAATCCGAACTTCGCGGCGACTGCGGTGAATCGATTTTGGCAACATCTGGTTGGGCGAGGGTTGTATGCTGAGGTCGAGAATCTCGATTGGGCCAAACCCGAAGAGCGTCGATTCGCAGATGAGCTGGGCGAAAAATTTGCCGCCGACGGTTACCGCGTCCGGTCACTGATTGCTGCTATCTGCAAATCGGATTGGTATCAATCAGTATCGCAAGACATCACCGCCGATCCAAATCAATTTTATCGTCCAATGAAGTGTGGCAGCCCGGAACAAGTATTCAATTCACTCGAGCAGGCATTGCATTTACCGATCAGCCGCATCAATCCCAATTCGCCGCGTTGGTCGGGAGACCGCATGCAATTGGTCAGCCGATTGAGCGAATCGAGTGGTCGAACGCCCGAGGATTATTCGGCGGGAATCCCACAAGCTCTGTTGTTGATGAACGGTCGCTTGACTAGTGACGCGGTTAATCCGGAAACTGGCCGATTGTTGCGTGCGATTACCGATTCCCCTTTCCTGCAAACCGGGGATCGAGTCGAAACTCTGTTCATGGCCGTGCTGACACGCCGTCCTACCTCCGAAGAATCCGCAGCGATTGAACAACTGCTGGAGAGTAAGTCGGATGATGCGGCTCGTCAGCGAGTGATGAGCGAACTGTTGTGGGCACTGTTAAACAGTCCGGAGTTTGTACTATGTCGATAGATTTTCGTTTTCAGTCGTTTTCACGCCGGGATCTGTTGAGGATCTCTGCCGCCTCATTGGCCGGATTCAGTTGTTCCAATCTGATGCCTTACCTGATGGCCAATGCCGGAGGCAAGCGACCGCCACGAGCTTGCATCTTGCTGTGGATGGCGGGTGGACCAAGCCAGCTCGATACGCTTGATCCAAAGCCGCGACACGCCAATGGTGGGCCAATCAAAGCGATTTCGACGTCGGAACCCGGTATCGAATTGGCTGAGCATTTTCCCGGTTTGGCTAAGCAGATGAAAGATGTGGCTCTCGTTCGATCGATGAAGACCAAGGAGGGCGATCACAGCCGGGCAACGCAACTGATGATGACTGGTTATCGACCTGTGGGAGGCGCGCTGGAGTATCCAGTTCTTGGATCAATGGTCGCGCATCGGTTGCAAGTGGAGTCTTCGCAGTTGCCAGGTTTCGTCGCCATCGCACCGTTTCGGCTTGGATCGCTGGGGCCGGGCTTTCTCGGTCCGAAGTACGCGCCGCTGCAGGTTTCCGGTTCAAGCGGCGATCCGACGACTCGTGCTAATTTGACTGTCGAAAACTTGGAAGCCATCAATGCGAACGCATCCCAGATAGCAGAGCGGAAGACTTTGTTGGGCATGCTGCGGAACAATGTAAACGCTGGTTCGTCGGCAACCGCCAAGCATGCGGCGATATATGAATCCGCCCTACGCATGGTCGAAACGCGAGGCGACGGCGCCTTTAACTTGGACGAGGAGCCAGCGATGCTTCGCGATGCTTATGGTCGCAGTCGTTTCGGCCAGGGATGTCTTCTGGCCCGACGGCTGGTCGAAAGAGGAGTACCGTTCGTCGAAGTTACATTGGAAGGAGCAACACAAGGAAGCTGGGATTCGCACGTCAATAATTTCAATACGGTGAAATCGATTTGCGAAGTGCTTGATCCAGCTTGGTCGACATTGCTTACCGATTTGCGGGATCGCAACATGCTGGAATCGACGGTGGTGGTGTGGATGGGCGAGTTTGGGCGAACACCGAAAATAAACCAAGCCAGTGGCCGCGATCATTTCCCCGATGCGTGGAGTGTCGCGCTCGCGGGCGGCAAGCTGAAGGCCGGTCAAATTGTGGGCGCGACGACTCCCGATGGCAACGACGTGAAGGATCGCCCAGTTTCGACCGGCGAGTTAATGGCCACCATTCTCGAGTTGCTCGGCATTGATTCGCAATCCAGCAACAACAGCGGTGATCGTCCGATCCCTTTGGTCGACAAGGCCAATCCAATCACGGAACTTGTTTGAAAGACTAAATCGAGGAAACGTGCCAGATGCATGCCATGGTATTCGATCGTCGAATCCTGCCCGCGCTCTTGGCGTGTGTCTTGGGAGTCGTTGAATTCACTTTCGCGACACTCAATCAGCACCGGTGTCTTGCAGAGGAGCGAGACTCGTCCGCTAAATCTGCATCGGGAACGACGCAACCGGACAGCCGGCACGATATGATCCTGCTGTTGCCCAGCGGGCCAGTGCATCTGCGAGCCTACGTGACGGATTCTGAAAAGAGCTTGAGTGCGCTGCGCAAGGAGTACTTGCACAAGTTGCGCGGCATGCTCGACGCAAACCATGATGGCAAGATCAGCCGGCAGGAAACGGCTAAGCATCCGTTGTTTACTACAGGGCGTCGATTTTCTGGCAACAAATTCCTCGAATCGCTGCGGTCTGAGAAAAGTTACACGGACGATGATCTCTCGCAAGCCGTTCAGCGAGTCGCGGGCCAGTTGATGACGTTTCGACAGAACAACTCGCTGTCCGCTCAGGATTTGAGCGTCTTTCAAGTGCTCGACGAGAACAATTCGGGAATGATCGAACGAGTCGAGATGCGCACAGCGGCGGCGAGCTTGGCTAAACGGGATCTGGACTTTGACCAATGCATTACCTTTGATGAGTTCTTGAACCAAGTTGATCGCAACGCAGCGAATGCAGTTATTGACACTGCGGGGAGCGAGCCACCGGATTCGGTTCGCACTGAATTGTTGCGCGACGCGACGGAGCCAACGCTGGCTCTGCGACTGATGCGTCGATACGACGTCGACCGCGACGGCAAGTTGTCGGCTAATGAACTGGGAGGCGTTGGCGAGCGGTGCGTGAAGTTGGATCGTGACGGCGATAAATTGATCGACGCTCGGGAACTGACAAAACTGGTGGACGCGGAACCCGATTTAACTGTGTCGATCGATCTTGCTGGCCGCGATGGGAATGCGTTGGGATTGATCGGTGGCCAGCAGGCAGGTGACGCCAAGCGAATGAACTCCGGAGTCGTCAGCCTATCCAGCGGTGCGATGACGCTGAGTATCGGCTACACTCATCGCGACCTGTTGGAAGAAGCTAACCGCAATGCACTTTCGGCGTTTAACGAAATCGATGCGGACGGGAACGGATACCTCGATCGCGACGAGATCGCCGAGCATCAGCGGTTTGAGCGCTACTTGTTCGACGCGATGGACGCCAACGGAGACTCTCGCGTATTTGCCGATGAGATGCTGAGCTATGTTCGGACTTACACCGAGCCAGCATCAACCAGTTGCCAGGTTACGCTGCTGGATACTGGGAGCGGTTTCTTTCAGATACTCGACCAGAATACCGATGGACGCATATCGGTCCGCGAGCTTCGTCAGGCGGAAAACAACTTGATTGCCAGATGCAATGACAAGCACTCGATCAATCCATCCAAGCTATCAAAATCCTTTCGGATAAACATTCAGCGGGGAGGTGTAAGTCTCTTCGGTCGAGTCGACCGACCGGAGGCCGAAACTCCCACTGTCGTTTTACAACCACCCAGTGGCCCGATCTGGTTCCAGCGCATGGACCGCAACGGTGACGGCGACTTGATTTGGGACGAGTTTCTAGGGCCTCGCGATATTTTTCACCAATTGGATCACGATCGAGACGGCTTGGTTGACGCACAAGAAGCGGCCAAGTTCAGCAAGTAGCAACCGAGGCATTTCCCGTCTGTGCGATTGGATCGCTTTGTCGAGTTCAACTCTCTCAACGCGCGAACATAGTTCGTAGCTGGTCAACGCTCTGGACGGTCGCTGCCGACTCAAGTATTTGCTCAAGTCGTGGCAAATCGGAATCAGACGTCAATTCTCTCGCAATAGAAATCCCGATCTCTCCAAATCTCTTGCGAACTAAGATCTCAATTGACCGTTCGATTCCCTGCTCAAGACCCTGCTCAAGACCCTGCTCAAGACCCTGCTCGATACCCTGCTCGATACCCTGTTCAATCCCCTCGGCGTGGGCTAGTCGCTCGATGGAAGTTACGTAGGGCATGTTCTTCTCCTCTTCGATTTGTTCCACGGCGGTTCGAAACGTAGGCTCCAGATCTTTGGGCAAGTCCAGCATCCAGTCGATCAATCGGAATATTTTCAGAACTTCCAACTTGGAATAACCACGTTCGTAAAGTGCGCGTACCAACTTGATTTTCCATTGTAGCCGATCCGAAGGCCGACGCTGCGTTCGGAGGGCATGCAAATGTGCCAAAATTAGAAGCGATACTGGATTAGCCGAAGATTCCAATTCGTCCGTTCGGGCTTCGAAATCCAGCAACTTGACCATCGGAAACCGAAACTCCAACTCGCATCCCAAAGTTGCCAACGAATAACTCGACGGACGCCATTGCGGGTTGCCATCACCGAGAACTGCCAAACTAACGACGCGGCGATCGTATTTGTCCGTCAAGCGATAGAAATAGCTAAACATCCTTTTTGGGAATTCCGTTTCCTTTTGATTCTGGAACTCGATATGAATCAGCACCCACTCGACCTCGCCAGAAAGTAACTTAACTTCCACGAGCTTGTCGACGTAGCGGACGCCAGATTCACTTTGCGATGCGATCTGCTGCAGCTCCTTGTCGAGCAACCTCGGGGCCACTGACCAATCGATTTGAGCGAAGATTTCTGGAAAACACAGCAACACGAAAAAAGAGAAGTACTCGTCGATTGCTTCCTTCCAGGGGTGGTCAAATTCAGTCATTTAGTGACTTTCGCTTGCAGTCGTAAAGCCTGTGGAGAAGTCGTCCAGCATAGCCCTGATGAAGCTAGCTCAGGCATCCAGTGAATGGACAAGAGCTATTTCTTTGCATCAAATGCCCAAAATCACAATCGCGAAAAGAAGTTATGTCGGGAAACTAGCCATCATGCAAGTCGATCCGCAGAAATACCCAAAACCAAATCTCGCATTGACAATTAAGACGCAATGTCTACAATGATGCCGAGTGCCTGGGCTGAGTGAACAAGTTGTGAGCTGAGAATTGCTGTCCAATTAGAAGGGCTCTATTTCATGAGTGTTGCGATCGAGAAAGCGTTGAACTCCGGCAGCAATGGATCTCAACTCATCGAACAAGTGCAACAACTGCGCGATGCACGCGAGCAACTCAGGGCTGAAATTGGCAAAATCATTGTGGGGCAACAAGACGTTGTGGATCTGCTGTTGCTGGGGCTCTTGTGTCGCGGCCATGTGCTGCTGCACGGTGTGCCAGGGTTGGGGAAAACTCTCATGGCTCGAACTCTGGCTCGAACACTGGATTTGAAGTTCAAACGAGTTCAGTTCACTCCGGACCTGATGCCTTCGGACATCACAGGGACTGATGTAATCGAGGAGCACGAAGGAGGAGGTGGTCATCGTCTGAAATTCGTCCCCGGACCGGTGTTTACGAACTTCCTGTTGGCCGACGAGATCAATCGAACGCCTCCAAAAACGCAAGCGGCACTTTTGCAGGCCATGCAAGAACACGAAGTTTCGGTGGGAAGCACGACCTATACCCTTGATCCGCCATTCTTCGTTGTGGCAACACAAAACCCAATCGAAATGGAAGGGACTTATCCCTTGCCAGAGGCTCAGGTCGATCGGTTCATGTTCAACGTACGAGTTCGCTACCCGACCGTTCAAGAAGAAGCGGCCATTGTCCGTGGAACAACGGGCACTGACCAGCCTCAACTTTCATCTGTCATGGCCACGGAAGATCTACTGAAGTTGCAAGAGATCGTGCGGGCGGTTCCTGTCTCCGATGATGTTATCCTGTATGCGGCTCGTTTGGTCGGAGCCACACGCCCGGTGCGGGATGTGCGAGGGGTCTCGGGTATCGAGGCGATCACCAAGTATGTCACATACGGAGCCAGTCCTCGCGCCAGTCAAGCTCTCGTCTTGGCAGGGAAAGCTCGTGCTGTACTCGAAGGGCGCTATCACGTCGACTTTGCTGACATTCGAGCCCTCGCGCATCCCGTACTCAGGCATCGATTGGTGCTGAACTTTCATGGGCGAGCCGATAACGTGGACGCAGATCACGTCATTGACATGTTGCTAGCCGCCGTGAAGGAAGAATCGCGATGATCGCCGCGCCGGGTCCCGTTAAATCCGAGTCTCGTTCTGGCAAGCCGGATAGTCGGATTGTCAAGTCGAATGTTCCGGCGAACGGCCAACATTGGCTCAAGCCCGAAGAGTTGGCTAAGCTCAATTCGCTGGAGTTGCGAGCGCGCAGCGTGGTTGAGGGCTTTCTTCAGGGATTGCATCGGAGCCCGTTTGTCGGTTACAGCGTCGAATTCTCATCCCATCGACGATACGGACCTGGCGACGATTTGCGCCACGTAAATTGGAAACTGTTCGCGCGCAATCGCAAACTGTATGTCAAGGAATTCGACGCGGAAACGAACCTGAATTTGTATTTACTAGTCGACAACAGTCGCTCAATGCAATGTCGGCTCGGCGGACCGCTAACGAAATTCGATTATGCGGCGACGCTTGCCGCTGCGCTGGCGAGCCTGGCGGTCAAGCAACGGGATGCTGTCGCGATGGGCCTGGTCAGCGACTGTATCACCACGTATCTGGAACCTTCCGCCAAACCGGGCCGCTGGGAGGACTGCGTCCACTTACTATCGCAACCGCCGATAGCCAAAGTTACATCGATATCCAAGAGCCTGGAACAAGCGGCATCGTTGGCTCGACATCGAGGCATTGTCGTGATCCTCAGCGATTTGGTCGATAAGACCGACGGATTCTCTCGAGGCTTGCAGCAGTTGAAGCATCGAGGTCACGAAGTCATCGTGTTTCATATTCTCGATCCGTGGGAGCGACGAATGCCCAAAGAAGGACGAATGCGTTTCGTCGATCTCGAAGGCGAATTGGAAATCACAACGGATGTTGAGAGCATACGATTAGCCTACGATAAACGCGTGGACGCGTGGTGCCGCGAACTGAACGATTTATGTTTACTGCAATCGGTCGACCGAATCGAACTGACAACGGACATGCCGCCCTCGATCGCATTGATAGATTACTTGGTTCGTAGAACGAGCTGAAGAAACATGGGACTAGTTCAAGCTGGATTCCTGATGGCCTTGGCCGCTTTGGCCATCCCCGTCGCTGTTCATCTGCTCAGTAGATGGCAAGTGCGACGCATTGAATTCGGCACAATGCGATTCTTGCAGGAAGTGCTTCACGATTCGTCCCATCGCCGACGCATCCGGCGCTGGCTATTGCTGTCTGTTCGCATGTTGCTCGTTGGATTGCTCGCCGCGTTGTTCGCTCGCCCATTCTTTGCGGAAATTTCAGGCGGCGAGGGAGATCAAGAACGTATCGTACTACTCGATCGCTCTGCCAGTATGACGATGCAGGGCCAGTCCGGTCGTCTGTTGGACGATGCCATAGCTGCCGCATCGGAGTACGTCGAACGGTCCAACGGTGAAGGCAATGTACGGTGGGCTTGGTTCGATGCCCATGTGGAGCCATTGCCGGAAGGGACGACTCGCCCCAGTCCGCCTCGGGTCCTATCGGGAGACACCAATTATTTTGCCGCGCTCAGTTGGGCGCGGGATCGAATTGCGGCACGTCCTCTTTCGAAGGCAGAAGTCATCTTGGTTACCGACTTGCAAGCGATCGGGCTCGCGTCGGCCGATACGGCTGCGAAAGACTTGGCGTTTCCTCGCGATGTACCAGTGCGCATTATCGATATTGGCCGGCCTGCAGCCAATAACTGTGCCATCTTGTCTGTTACAACAGATGCTCCGCAATTACCGCCCAGCCGGCCGGTGGTCGTTAAAACATCGCTCTTCAATTATGGTGCGATGGCCGTGGAGGAAGTCCCCATCACCGCTCTCGCGCTTAGCGGTGCTCGATCCGTCCGGCAGAAGAAAACGCTGAATATCGCTAAAGAGCAAGCGGCCGAAGTGGCTTTCGATTTTGGAACACTCGAGTCCGGAAAATGGCAGATTACGGTCGATATCGACCTGGAGGATGATCTAGCAAGCGACAACAGACGCGTTACCGCTGTAGATGTGGCAGCTCCAAAGTCTGTTTTAGTCATCGATCCCGGTTCACAAGATGCTGGCTTTCGCTCGGCCAGTTATTATCTGGTTGCCGCACTGAAACAGGGGATTAATCTAAATCGCGCTAGCGAGGATGCCAGCACTTCGCAGGATGAAGAAGAGCCAGACCAACCAAAGACGGAAAACATTCATCGTGTTTTCGATGTTCACGCGGCGTACATCGAAGACGATTTGTTGCCAACGCTTTCCCCCAACGAAATTTCGTTGATCGTCGTAGCCGATGCCGGGCTGACTCCACTCAGCTTGGTTCAGCAACTGGAAGCGTATGTGCTCGGAGGTGGCCGACTATTGGTCTTCTCAGGTACCAACCTCTCCGATTCGATTGCCAGCCAATGGGGCGATTCGAGGTTGTTTCCCGGCACTTTAGTGCGTACGGAAATGGCTGCCACCATGCCTTTTCGACTTGTGTCTCTTGCGCCCAATGCCAACATGCTGGACCCGTTTCGCGATCCTCAGAATGGAGACCTGAGTCGACTTGCGTTCAGTTCACTAGTCAAGGCAGAAGTTCCAGATGAGAAACATGTGATTGCCAGCTTCGATGATGGCCAGCCAGCGTTGACCAAACACGATCTCGGCAAAGGTAAGATTGCGTGGTTCCTCTCGTCGGCGGACAACAAGTCCAGCAATTGGACGACCAGTCCTCTCTACCTGCCTTTGGTGCGCCAGATTGCGTCGGATCTGCTAGGTCTGGCCGGTGAGGGTCCAGTTCGCTTTCGCCACGTTGGTGATCTACTACACAGTTCATCCACTAGCGATTCCTCGCCCTCTCAATTGCTGAAGACCGAACACAATGCGAAGAAGGATACAAGTTCTTCGGCCACTAGCGACCAGTCGCTTCGTGCACAAACTTTGTTCAACGAACCTGGGTTTCAGACCCACGACGAAGCGTTGTACGCGATAAACACACACGCCAAGGAATCCGATACCGCGCGGATCGATGCCGCAACGTTTTTCAAACACTTTGAATTAACGCCGGCGCAAGGCGAAAATTCGCCGACCGCAAGATTAGTTGAGAAGGACAAACGACGCGAGTTGTGGCCATGGTTGGCTGCGGCACTGGTCGTCTTGTTGATATTTGAATTCGCTTTATCCAATCGTACACCCTCATGAGGGTCGGTCCAATGATTACATCTGCGGTTACGTTCGAAGTTGCACAGCGTTTTCACAGTTTGCGCCATCGATACTTGTTCGTGAGACTGGCCGCGGGTTTGGTCGTTGCGCTGGCGGCGCTAGCGCTCAGTTGGCTCGCGCTGGCGCTCTGTGATTTGCTGTGGGAATGGCAGCTGGCGGTGCGCAGGGTATTATTCGTAGGCGCTTGTGCAACTGTCCTGGTGGGGCTTGGTTACTATGGAACTCAAACGGTGATCGATTCGCGGCAGCGCCGATTTGCAAGCGTTTTGGAAAATCGCTTTGCGACATTTGGACAACGATTGCGAACGGTTTTGGAGAATGTGGAAGGTCGTTTGCGCGCACCTGAGGCGATGCTCGCAGCGCTCGGCAATCAAACGCTGGCACGGTGGGAAACCGAGTCGCCCACGCAGATTCTGCCAACGCGATTCGCTGTAATTGTTGGTTTGTTGGGTTTTTGCATTTCCGCGGCCAGCCTTGGTGGCCTCATTTTTGAAAATGATTGGCGAGTCGCGTTGTTGCGAGCGGCGGGCCAGGACCGACCCTACGCGATCTCAACGGTATTGCCAGGCAATGTGAAACTGCTGGAAGGCTCTGCGTTGACACTGTCGATGGAATTGCAGGGACGGCCACAGCATTCCGTTATACTGCGACACCGAAATGCAAGCGATGCCACATGGCTGGAAAGCGAATTGCTTCCCGAAACGGCAAAAGAATCGTCAAACAACAAGGCGCATTCCGGTCAGCCAGGGTCGGATCAGGTTGACTCACGTCGTACGCTTTTTGCGGCATCGTTCGGCAAGCTCACTCGACAAATCGAATATCAGTTTATCTCCGCGGGTCGCCCGACTGAGATTTATCGAGTTGATGTTCAACCTCTGATCGTTGCGGAACGAGTTTCGACTTCGGTTATTCCGCCGGCCTATACGCGACTTGACAAGCGCGAATTCGTTGGCCCGGAAGTTACGGTTCTTGCCGGTTCGCAGGTTCAGGTAGTCATCAGTACAAAACACCCTTTGCACGAGGCTGTGTTGGAAATCGGTGAAAAAGCCAATCAACTTCAGGCGGCACAGGTATCCTCTGGAGCGACCCAGGCGCAATGGATGTTCTCACTCCCTACCGATCGCTCAAGTCACTGGCGTTTTTCGGGAAAGGGAACTGATGGGACTCCCATGGTACCGGTCGCGGGCCGTTTACGCGTCCGTCACGACGCGACGCCGCGCATCGAGTGGCGCGAGCCCGTCGACAATATTCGGGCTCACATGCTGGCCGAGTTGCCGATGCAAGTTCAAGTGGCAGATGACTACGGTCTTACTCAAGCTGCCATCGTGATCCAGTTGGGAGACGAAGAGCCGGTCGAATTGACTTTGTGGAATGCAGACGAAGAGCTACCAGAAAATTCTCCCTCGGCTTCTACTCAAGAGTCAAAACTTGCCGTTGTCCCGAGGACCCAAGTTCGCCTCGATGAAATCCTGCCGTTGGAGTCGTTCACTTTGACCGAACAAGATTTCGTCAGTTACTATGCTTACGCAGTGGACAATCGCGACGGGGCTCCGCAGCGCGTCGAATCGGACGTGCGCTACATCGACATCCGACCTCTGCGGCAATACTGGACCGAACGGGAAGCTGGAATCGGATTTGGCGGTTCAGGTAGCGGACTGCCCGAACTGGACGAAATCATTAGACGCCAGCGTTACATCGTTAATCGAACGCGAAAGTTCGAGCGAGCTGGCGAGGACGAGAATCGACAATTGATTTCGCTCGAACGGGTCACGGCCAGCCAGAGCGAACTGGCTGACCTAACGCGATTTCTGGCAGAGTTCTTGGCTGCGCGAGGCAACGACAGCTCCGAGGCGCTCAGTCAAGCCGAAGTTGCAATGCTCCAAGCCTCCGATTCTCTGTCGGTCGCTAGTTATACAAGTGCCTTACAACGCGAAGAGGACGCCTTGCGATCGCTGGCGGAAGCCAGAAATACGATCGAGCGGTCCATTACGACCAGGTTCAATATGACAGCCGTCGATTTCCAGCAACTGCGCCGACAATTGCGCCAGCGGATGCGTGGCGCGCCGACAGAAAACGACCGACAGTTAGCGGATACATTACTGGCCATTGCCCTCGATCAAAAAACGCTGGCCGAGGACACCGAAAGGACGCTGGCCGAGCCCAACATCGCTGATAAGCCAAATACCGTAGATGCGAAATCTCCTGACAAGTCCCCTGAATCAACGGCGGCTGAAACAAGCGACGATGCAAAAAAGAACGAGCAGGAGGATAATACAAAGGAAGAGTTTCAGTCTCGACAGCAAGGTCTGGTCGATCGCCTACAAGAAATTGACGACACGCTCAGCGCTGACGTGAAGCAATCCAAACTAGTCGACCAGCGAATGCGCGACGGCCTCAAAGAAATGGACGAGTTGATTGGAGAATTTCGAACGGACAATCTGGCGGATGTACCACGAGTTGCTCGTGAGCTTTCGGACGATTTGATCGAATTGGCCGAACACGTGAAGTCCCTAACGGAGCAGGAGCCGTCTAACCGCATCGCCGCAGTTCGCGATTTGGCGACGTCGATGGCGAATTTGGAAAGCGAACAATCGCGAATATCCCACACTCTGGCCGACGTTGCTAAGACAATTGTCCGCCCGAACCAGAGAGACACCAACACGCAAGATTCGGTGCGTGAAAATGACAATGCTTCAAACGCCCTGGATAGCACCCCGCGAGCTCAGTCAAAAAACTCACAAGCGAGGCTGCAAAGGATCTCGCGTCGATTGAAGGGTCGAGCCGATACGATGGAGGATGTTCTGGCTAAGCCACCAGCGTTGGGAAACCTCGAAGCCAGCGAGATTCATGACCGGCTGCAAGAGTTGGTCAAAAAGATCGAGCTTGCAAGGGAATTAGCAGCTACGCGAGCGGCCAGCAATCAACCTCTCGATGAAAAATTGGTAAAGGAATACGCGACCGCAGCAGAGCAACGTGCGCGGCAATACGCTGACACTGCCACGCAATTGGACAACTTTTATCGGCAGTTGGTTACGCCCCGTGTTGACCAATTGCGGCAACTTGAATCAAAGGCCAACGAGCTTGCCCAGCTCTTGATGGAACAATCGGATGACAGCCAACAGAAGACTCAGCCCAAGACTGCTTCGGGGACAGAGCCTCCAGTTGAACCGACGCAAGATGGAAACTCGCGCCAGACGTCAGGTGACATCGCGAGAAAAGTACGCGAATTGGAATTGGCACTGCGCAGCGCGGGATTAGATGCAGAAGCAGATAAGTTGGACGCGCAATTCCAACCGAATACTTCATCAATCGCGGGAAGCGTGATCGACGTCCAAAAGGAATTGCGGCGACGCATTCAAGAGTTGATTTTGATGGAGATCGCCGTCGATCGCAATTCGCCAGTGCCGCCTCAATATATCGACTTAGTCGATCGATATTTTCGTAGCCTGGCCGAAGGAACTGGACCATGATTCCTATTTTCGCTGAGTCAAGGCTATCGTGGATGCCAGCGATTACCGGCACGCAGTGGTGCGTTTTGATCGCCACTTGCTCGGTCGCGTGGGTTATCCTGCGAGCCGGTTGGGGCAAGTCACTGGCTCGACGTCATTTGGGTTTGAGCTTATTGCGTACGGTTGTACTTATCTTCGCGATCTCGATTCTGCTGGGGCCTTCGATCGTAGACGAACAACCCGGGCAGACTTCGCGTTCGACACTGTACTATTTGCTCGATGGTTCGCAGAGCATGCAATTGGGTGGCCAGTCAACGCGCTGGCAGGATTGTTTGAGCTTCGTCGGGCAGGCCGAAGAAATTGCGGGGCGTAACGTCGCGACTCAATGCAAGTCGTATCGCTTCGGACATCGATTGATGCCGCTGCACAATGAATCGCAGACGTCCACGGCCAATACACCACAATCGCCAGCGAACACATTACGGACAGAACCGATCCTCACACAAACGAAATCGGCTCCAACCAATGCGGCGCCTCCGGAATCGACCAATTTAGAGGCGAAAATCGCTCCTCCGGACGCCACCGATTCGCGATTGGCCGATGCATTGCGGCAACTCTCGACACAGATCGATCCGGGTGGCTCTGCCGGTGTCGTGTTGTTGTCCGACGGCAGAGTACGCGCAACGGAGTCGGTAGAACGGATGGCCGAACACTTTGGAAAAAATGGCATTCCCATTCATGTCGTGCCGGTTGGTCAGATGCAGGGGACCGGCGACATCGCCATCGTGTCGCTCGTCTCCGAGCCACGAGTGCGCAAATATACTGAAAACGAAATGACCCTATTCATTCGCAGTTTCGGTTTCAACGGCCAGCGCACCGTCGCTCGCATCTTTCGCCAAAATCGCCTCGCGGTAGGTGATCAGACACAACTTGCCGAAGTGCCTATCACTTTGACCGGCGGCGCGCAATCGGTTGTACTTTCATTTCGTGTTGAAGATCGATCGGAGGAGTTAACTGTTGTGGTCGATTCGATCCCAGGTGAGCTGACCGACCGCAATAATCGCGTTCAGACGCATATCGAAATCGATCGCACAAAATTGCGGGTGCTGTATGTGGAAGGAGAATCCGGCATCCAAAGTTCGCTAATCAATTCGATCGCGTCAATTGTCGGTGTGAACGTGCCAGCACCGGCGAACATAACGATGCGCGCGTCAAACATTCGCGATGCACTTCAGGAAGACGAGGATATCGAATGCACAGTTGTCCTGCGCATGGGTGTCGGCCAACTCCGCACGTTCAGTCAAAGTGGCAGTCGTGTCGGCGAAGGTTTTCCTCAGACGCGAGCCGAACTGTTCTCATACGATTGCCTTGTATTCAGTCACATTGGGCCCGGCGATCTAGAACTCGAACCTCAGCAGTTGGAACAGTTGTCCCTGTGGATCGAAGGACGCGGTGGCGGCATGATTGTTACGGGTCGGGAAGCGCTCGAGACGGCCAGTTGGGACAGCAATCCACTGGCAGCTCTGCTGCCAATTCGTTTGGATGAACTCAAGCAGACCGCCGCGCGGGACACTGTGGTTCGGATTAGCGAACTTAAGCATCCGATATGGCGATTGCGGTTTGAGGAATCTTCAAATGCTCAATTGCTCGGCACGCTGCCGCCATTGCAGCTTGGCGTGAGCAACGTTGTAACCAAGCCGATGTCGCAAACTCTGGCAACGACTGCCGAGGAACCATCGCAACCGGTGCTGGTTGCACAGCGAGCCGGTCGCGGGCGAGTGCTCGTATCGACAGTTGATCTGGCTGGCAATGCATTCACAACTTTGGCGGAATCATGGGGCCCGCAACCTGAGCGAGCGGCCGGAAAATTGTGGCGCAACTTAGTGTACTGGGCAACCGAGGGTTCATCGGTTGGCAGGCGTCGGTTGGTCGCGACCTCCGACAAGCGGTTCTATCGTCCCGGCGAGAAACTCCAAGTCACAGCAGTGGCATTCGACGAGTCCGCGCGGCGATCGCAGAAATATGGTGTGTGGGCGATGTTTGAACCGATGTCGCTGGACAATTCGTCGTTGTATTCGCCTGTTCTTTGGCCCGAAAATGTAAAACGAGAAAGTGGCGAGACCGGCCCGCGCATCGCCTGGGGTGAAGAGTTGCCTCTGCAACCCAACGCTATCGGCGAACATTACACGCTGGACCTGATGCTGAGTGAGTCGAGTGGCCTAGGAGACAACGGATTACGGATTGAAATGACCGCTTACGAAGGCGCTGCAGGATCGACTTCATTTGATCACGGTACTCAAGTCGACAGCACGTCGCTGGCAGTTCAGATTTTGAGCGATCCGTTCGAGCAACAAAACCCGCTGCCCAACCGCGAGTTGATGGTACGCTTGGCTCAGCTCTCTGGTGGTCAGGTGCTGCAAAGCCCAGATGAACTGGCGCGGATCATCAAGAACCGAAAGGAAACCGTTGGGGCGCCGAAGCGTGAAGTATCGCCTGCCTGGAGTCAATGGTGGATCTGGTTGATGATGCTCGGTTTGCTGACATCCGAGTGGATTTGGCGCCGCACAACCGGTTTGGCATGAGCGGCTAAACTATAGACTAGACACAGTAAATCATACGAAATTTATTAGTCCCGTTTTATTTTGGAGTTCTTATTAATGGTTAAACCGTCACAAGATGTTACGGCTGCTGAGTTGGCGATTCTCGAACAGCTTTGGGAACACGGTTCAGCTTCCTGCAAAGATCTATCGCAATGGTTGTATGGTGCTTCCACGCCGTCGGACATTGCCACTGTCCAGAAGCTGTTATCTCGACTGGAGGCCAAAGAATGTGTTGGTCGAGATCGCGAGACTTGGCCCCACCTGTTTCACGCGGCAATCGAGCGAGAGGATCTGATCTCTAGACGTTTGCAAGCCACCGCTGACGAACTGAGCGATGGCACTTTAGCCTCATTGATCACGCATCTAGTGCGTTCGAGCAAACTGTCCTCCAAACAGCGGCAGCGCCTCCGTGAAACGCTCGACGAAATGGACCGCCCCTAGCATCGAATCTTATGCACATGAACAACCTGCTTCTAGTCATCGCCAGCAATATTGTCGTTGCCAGCTTACTGGCTAGCGTCGCGTTTCTCGTCGGTCGCTCCGGTCGAAACGCGGTGATCGCGCACTGGTTATGGGTGGCAGTCTTTGTCAAGCTGGTCACTCCGCCGATCGTCTTGGCTCCCATTGATATACCGCGCGATTGGATCGCACCGTTGGCCAACGTGATTGGTTTACTGAACTTCGAAGAGCACAGTCAACTAGCACCTATGGTCTCTGATCAAAACTCCTCGAATTTGCAGGAGGCGCTGTTTAGCATCAGTTTGGCAACCATCGAGCCATCGCGAATGCGTATTTCAACGCTCTCCGAAGCAATATTATGTGGCGTGATATTGGGATCGTTGGTGATTATTATACGTGGACTAGTTCGATACTCGCGTTTTTCAAACTTGTTACATCGCGAGAGTGTCATCGATCAAGCGGCGACTGAGATCGTCAAATCGCTCGTTCAAGTTCGGGCCTCACATCGCGTGAGAAATCAATCAGTCTCTGTTCCGCCGGTGCGTTTGATTTCAGCGAGTGTGTCTCCCATGCTGTTCGGTGTAGGGAATAGTACTTGCATTGTCTGTCCCGAGCGATTGTGGCGAAGACTGAACGATGGACAGCGACGAGCGTTCTTGGCGCACGAGTTGGCTCATTATCTACGAAGAGATCATTGGGTACGTTGGCTGGAGTGGCTGGTAACGGCCGCCTATTGGTGGTTTCCACTGGTGTTCGTCGCGCGGCAACAGCTCGAACGGCACGAAGAAGCCGCTTGCGATGCTTGGGCAATTTCCAAATTGCATATCGCGCCTCGCGCCTATGCAGAAACACTGTTGAGTGTCGTAGATTTCCTGAGCAATGCAAAGGTTTGCACACCGCGTCTTGCAAGTCCTATGCAGCCATCGGAATTTCTAGAAGAGCGATTGCGACGGATCATGAACAACGCGAAATCGCCACGTGTGGTTGGGTCCTATGGTTTGCCTACCGTTGTCATTTGCAGTTCGTTGTTAGTCCATCCGTTCCCGGTATTCGTTGCGCATGCGTCATCGCGACAAGTAATGCGAGAGTTGCCCAATGTCTCAGTGGCAAGCACAAGCGAAGCAACCTACGGACGCTTGGCAAGTAAGGAGATGGGCAAAACGACCGATGAAATGGATCTCGTTCCATTGCCTCCAGCGCCGCGCGGCTGGTGGAACGAGGCTCCCGAACAAGCTTGGGCGGATCTCAGAATCGACACACGTGGCTTGCGACTGGTTGCTCGCGCGGGGGCTGGGCTCGAATTGCATTTGGGTGATGTTAATCATCAATTCGAATCGAACGACATGCGGGCGGTTGCCTACATTCCTGAGACACGGCGATTGGTCATTGGCAACGCGGCTGGAGAAGTACACTTGTGGGATCCGGTTTCGATGCAGTCTGTGTCATTGATCGGCAGCCACCGCGCTCCTATCACGAGTATAGCTTTCCATGCAGAGGGCGGTTTGGTGAGTGGGGATAGTCAAGGAAGCCTAATTCGCTGGGACCTGCAATCTGGTCAGATTCTCGACCAAGTTCTCGTAGGAGCACCTGTCGGCTCGGCTCGCTGGTCAGCCACTGGTCGCGAATTGCTGGTGGTTGCTAACGACTGGGCCGCAGTTGACCATTCCTCGCAGTTAATCTCCTTCGAAGGAAGTTCGTTGCGGGTGAACTTCACGCGGGACTTGCCCGCGACGATCGCTTCAGTAGCGCATGATGAAACTTTCGGATGGTTGGCCATCGACTGGTCGGGTCGCGTTCAGTCTTTGGAGTCCGGTGAAGTCATCTCGACGATTCCGAAAACAGTGGTATCCGGAGTCGTTTTGTGCCAGGATGCGTTTGAACGAACAGTGAGAGACACCGGAGTTCAATGATGCTCTTCCCGATGCGAGTTTCCCCGTGGGCTAAGCTTCCAGCTTGGCATGTGCTGAGAATCAGTTGCGTTCTTCTGCTCGCATTGACGCTATCGGAGTCCGCGACTGCTGCGTCGGGAAATCGATGGCTGATCCTCATGTGCGGCTTGCCCGGTGACGACGAACATCGCGAAAATCTGACCGAGGCGGTTAAGTTAATCGCGACTTCCGCGTCGAGTGCATTACAAGTGGAAGCGCCTCGCTTGAAGGTTGTGGTCGGCGACGAAACGATGGTGAGCGACTTGGCAAAGGAGCTGCCAAGTGCGCCGATCTGCACGCGCGAGTCCGTGGCTGAAATATTACAAGGCGTCGCTAAGGATATGCAGCCAGTGGATGCTTGTTGGCTCATTATGCTGGGCCATGCGAGCTACTACAACAATCGCAGCGCGTTTAACGTTCAAGGGCGCGACTTTGACGCTCAAGAGCTGGTGGGCTGGCTAAAACCGATTCAGAGTCAAGAGCGAGTCATCTTTTGCACGTTTCCCGTCAGCGGTATGTGGTTGAAACCGCTACGTGATAATCATGCCGTGACCATTGCCGCAACCGATGGTAGTGAGTTTACCGCGACCGAGATGCCTTACGCGCTGGCTCGTGTGTTAAGCGGCAAGCATGAAACACAAGAGTTGGCAGATATCGACAAGGACGGATCGATATCGCTGCTTGATCTTTACTTGGCAACGAACCTCGAGATCCACGGTCGATTCAAGAGCCTCGAACGCCTTCAATCGGAACATGCTCTGCTCGATGATAACGGCGATGGTCTCGGTAGGGAATTGCAAACGGCTTACCTGCCACTTGATGAATCACCGGACAAAGCAATTACGAAGAGGAAAAAGTCCGCGGTTAAGTCGTCCAATTCCGATGGCGACTTGGCGAAGCGCATTTTGCTTCGCGTGGTCCCCAAATAAACGCAGGAAATATTAATGCTTAGATTTGCGTATTTCTATCTGGTCCTAATCATCTTTGGTTCGTTAGGTGCTCAGGAAAAACAGGAACAAACCGCAGAGGAAATTCGCCACGAGCGGATGTTGAAGCTGGCCCAGTCGTATGAGCTTACGGGTGATTCACCGGCTAAAATCGCGCTGCGCGAACGACCGATTTTCTCCTGGGCCAATCCCGAAGTCAAATCGATCGGCGGCGAGCTATACCTCTGGACCGCCGGTGGCCAACCTGTTGCAACGATCGGTATCTGGACGTACGACGATGTAACCGATAGCTTCGAACTACAATCGCTCTGCACGCATTCGATCGACGCACAGAGCAAACAAGCAGTCCCTTGGCGTCCACGAGTTGGCGGTTTGACTTTTGTGAAGCTTGAGGGAGTGCCAACACCGGACAACGCACCAGCTCGTCGCCAGACCCAAATGCGAAACGTCTTGCGTCAGAAGTTCACAGGAGAGATAACGAAAAACGATAGCGGACAAATTGAAAAGCTCCGTTTACTTTCACAGCCGATCTATCGATACGACCCCATGCCGGCGAATCTGATCGACGGAGCGATTTTCGCGTTTGCGTATGGCACTGATCCCGAGATATTTGTGTTGTTGGAAGCTCGCAAGACCGATAGCGGCCCTCAGTGGTATTACGCATTCGCACCCGCGACCTCACGTCGAGCGCGCGGATACCTCGACGGCCAAAAACTTTGGGACAACGACGACCAAAGCGCCAATGGTACGTTTCTTTTTGTTAGGAGGTGAATCCAGTTGGTAGTTTTTCGGTCTTCATGTTGATGAATATCGCAAAATCAACAGACAGCTTTCTGCCGCAGAATAATCATCGTCTGTTTCGAAATAGAATCTGGTTACTTCGGCTCATTCGGATCGACCAAATAGATTTCCGGAAGGTTGAAGACAAGATCCATGCTGTCGTGCAGAACTCGGCCAATTTCAACTTCGCCATCAGTAGTATGGCGAAGCAATAAAAAATGCCCTGGGCTACCGACCACGCCAACCGACTTGGCGATCCGCTGTCGACTGTGCGACAGGTGATAAGTGCGGGCACCCACAGCCAGTTCCTCGCGTGACAGACTACCAATTCTTTCTGGATCTTCGGCTATGTCGACGATAGCCTGAGTCAATAGTGCTTCGTAGCGCAATCTTGCTTGCTCGCCAAAGTGCTCGTGGCTCCAAGCTAGAATCTTGACAATGTCTTCTTCCGCAGCCGGGGCGAGTACTACACGCGGCACTAGATCAACCACTCTTTCCATTTTTAGCGAGCTTCGCCGCTTGGCGGCCCAACTTGGAAATATGAGCAGATACCTGACTACTGGTGTTCAGTCCAACTCCTTCACCCTGATCGAGTTGTCGAAACCCTTCGGTAGCTAGCTGCTGCAACAAATCAATTCGCCGCTCATCTTCAGACGTTCGTTGTTCAAGCAAACGCAATCCTTCACGAACCACTTCACTTGCGTTCTTGTATTTACCGGAACTAACAAGTGAGTCGACCAACTCCGAGTAATGTTCCGTCAGGCTAACGTTCTTCGTTGCCATTTTAGGTGCTCCGATGGCCTTGGATGATTGAGTTCCGTCCTTTGATCCAGTTTAGCACAATTGGCAAAAATTGCCAATTGTGCCAGTCTCCCAAATTGGTCTGAAACTGCCCGTGAGCACGCAGTCGATTTCTGAATAACGACTACGAAGCGTAATGCGAGCGCATTGGCAGATTTTCAGCGCATTGCGGGAACTCTTGTACCGCTTCCGATATATACTTGGGCTATGATTCCCGAAAGCTTGGAACAATTGGCTCGCGAACAAGGCCCCTACGTATTCGATAGGATGTTTAGCGCCGTGGAGAAAGTCCGGCAGCGGTTAAATCGCACATGCGATGCGCTAGAACAAGCGAACGTGCCGTATGCCGTTATCGGTGGCCATGCTGTGGCCGCTTGGGTGGCAACAATCGATGACGGTGCAGTTCGAAATACGCGCGATGTTGATATTCTGCTGCGCGATGCCGATCTCGACCGAGCGACCTGTGCGCTTACGAAAGCTGGTTTTCTACGGGACAAAGTGATGGATGCCATTGTGTTCTTAGATGGGCCCAGTGGAAAGCCGAGTCAATGAGTCCATGTTATACTCGCCGGCGAAAGAGTACGTCCGGAATATGTCACGGCAACTCCTGACACCGAGCAAGTTGTTAATATCGACGGAAAGAGGATCGTCGCGATCAAGGAACTGGTCGAAATGAAACTCAACAGCTTTCGAGACAAAGACAAGACCCACCTAAGAGACTTGATTTCAATAGGCATGATTGATGAACGCTGGCCGGCCTATTTTCCTGAGGTGCTGGGCTTGCGCCTGCAATCGCTGTTGGAGGATCCAGCAGGATAGTGTCACGCATACGCTGAGTCCTACCTGAATCGGTTCGCAGACATCCACTTAGCCTGAATAGACGGTTACAACGGCCGGAACTGCATATAAGATGTTGATGCTTGTTTACGCGATTTTAGTGATCCCGGTTCACGGTGCAACTTCGCCGATGGGCAGTGAAACCATGTGCCAGTACGGGTCGGTGTTAGATCCCACGATGCCTGGCGTTCGGTCTCGAGCCCAAACTTCCTTTCCGTCCAGCGAGACATGCAATTCCGCGCTCGATACGCGGGCCAGCAGATATTGCCACTCTGAACCGTTCTTTTCTTTTTCGAGCATCTCCAGCAACAACAGAACTTGAGGGTTATTCTCTACGGCCAGCAGAAATACTGCGCCATCAATGATATGTCGCTTTGCATCGCGATATCGATGTACTGGTTGGACCAGCAATCGCATTTCAAACCGCGAGTTATTCGGGTCCCAACGTTCGTAGGCTGAAAATCGGCGCGCCTGCTCCTTCAGTCTCCGCATTCGAATCGCTTCGGATGAATCCGGCGGCGGTGCGCCCATTAAAGGCAGACCTTTCAACATGTTTGAGAATCTGCTAAATCCTTGTGGAACATGGAAGTTTCATGGATTTGTGGAGATTGATAGCTATGTCAGGGAAGACAAATCTGGATCGGTTTTCGGTGAAGTGTCCGTTGGCGGTTATGACT
>SXGS01703790.1_pt1 | contig 28266 bp, 21 predicted proteins | sample 3174681 | NCBI WGS metagenome assembly SXGS01 (sample SAMN11356861, study PRJNA531348) | freshwater metagenome | isolation source: freshwater sample F1-80 | place: China: Fuxian Lake, Yuxi | collected 2017-12-25 | reverse complement strand
TCGGGACGCTGCGGTCGGAGGTTCAAATCCTCTCACCCCGATCAGGCCGGTCCGCAAGGGCCGGCCTTTTTGCGTGTCCGGGGCGGCGTATGTCGGCGGTTCGACGACCGACCGTCCCGACCCTCCCCCTCGGAGCACGGAAGCGGGAGCCCCCGAGCAGTGGCGCCGCTTTGGTTCAAAGCGTTCCGACGAGCTCCGCGGGAAGCTCCGTCAGGGCGCGGCGAACCAGCGTGCAGTTTTCGTCCACCTCCGCCCGGCTGCGCATCCCGATGGTGATCGCATCCACCGCCCGCTGCTCGAACACGAACCGGACCGCCCGCTCCGGATCCTGGGTGAGCTTGCCCGCGCCAAGGACTTTCATCCCGTAGACACCCATGCCGCCCTCCCGCATCTGATGGAGCACCTCCACCACCTCGGGCCACGAGGCGTCCATGTTCACATTGCCGTAATTCAGTCGCGCCAGGACGACGTCGACCCACGGCTCATCCGCCGCACGCTGGAAGGCCCCGAAGTTGTGGCAGCTCACCCCCACGGCGCGGACCTTCCCAGACTGTTTGGCTTCGGAGAGCACGTCCATCACCGGGGCGTACTGGGCGGGCCACTCCGGGTCGAAGAGGCAGTGCATCAATACGATGTCGATGCAGTCCACATCCAGCTCGCGTCGGAAGCGATCCAGGTCCGTGCGACAATCGGCTGCGGTGCGGGCGCGCGTTTTGGTGGTGATCACCACGTGTTCCCGGCCCACGCGCTGCAGCCCGTCGCGAACGTGGGGGTGAGAGCCGTACTGGTCCGCCGAGTCCCAGAACGTGATGCCCGCCTGAAAGGCGTACTCCAGCAAGTCGGGAAGGCCCTTCCGCCCCAGCGCCGTTTGCGATGAGCGCCCGCCCCAACCGTTGGTGCCCGTTCCGATACAGAGCGCGGACACCTGGATGCCGGTTCGACCGAGGGTCACACGAGGAAGCGCCATCAGAGACCGATCCTTCCGCAAAAGAAAACGGGAGCACTGCTCATGATGAGCTGTGCTCCCGTAGGATTCCAACAGTCAGGGGTGGTTCCCCTTCAGAAGCCGGCCACCACTATTTGGAGACGCGGCGCTTTACAGGCTGCAGGGGCTCGCGGCTCGTCTCCGGCCTGCGGTCGGGACGAGGATTCTCCGGCGGGCGAACACGCTCCAGGGGGCCGTCGCCATCGGGTCGGCGATCGTCGCGCCGAGCGTCGTCGCGTCGAGCTTCTTCTCGTCGAACGTCCTCATCGCGATCCGTCACCCGATCCGATTCCAGGCGTCCGCTGCGCTCGAAACGGGAGTCGCGGTCGTCGCGGTCATCTCGGGAGGAGTCGCTGCGCCGGCCGTCGCGGTCCAGCCGCGAGTCCCGGTCATCCAGGGGATCTCGCCGATCTCGATAGTCGCGATCCGAGCGATCCGAGCGATCGAGGCGATCCTCTTCATCCCAGCGCTCGCCGCGGGCGGCGTAGCGGTAGGAGACGCGATCCACAAACTCGGCTTCCCGCTCCAGGCGCATGCCGAACTCGGCGCCGCGTCGCAGGGTCACGTCGCGGTACTCCTCGCGCTTGTCGCCTTTGGTGTAGCTGTAAGCGGCTCCGCCGAGTCCACCCAGCAGGGCGCCTTTCAGCCAGTCTCCGCCGCCGCCGAGCACCGCGCCGAGCAGCGCCCCGCCCGCTGCGCCGTAGCCCACCCACTTGCTATCGACCTTGCGGCGGTTTCGCGACTCCAGCCGGCCCCGGTCCGTGCGCCGCAGATTGTTCGAGTCGAGCGTATGCAGCACGCCGAGCAGCGGCACGCGATCTCCGTCGGGAAGCAGGGCTCGACGGAACTCCACATCCATCACGCCGGGCCGGCGCGCGGTGCTCCGCTGGGATTCCACCACCACGCCCTCAAATCGGGTGCCGTAGGGGAAGCCACTCCGGTCGGCGGAGTCGAGGGTGGCGCTGAAGCGCTCGCCGGCCGCCGTGTCGCGACTGCCCAGCGGGGTCTCCAGCCGGAGTCGCACCACGGTATCTTCCGGGACCAGCACCCGCCGACCCTGCGCCTGGGCTCTATCCGCCGTGAACGGCGCCGAGAGAAGGCCCGCCGCCGCCCACATGGGCAGCCAGTTCATTGATCTTCGCGCCATCTGCGTCGCTTTCATTTTGCTTTCCCCGTTCACGTCGGCCCTGCCGGCCCGGGCGGAAGGCTGGATCCCCATCGGTTGGTGAGGCGCCCTTTGCACCGTGTCTGTCACCGGACCCTATTGAGGAAGGATTGGTTCCGGGTATCCTTGAATCCGAAGAGGGGAGATCGAAATGGACCGAATTTTGCTGGCCTATGATGGGTCCGAGCCGAGCCGGCACGCGGCCACTCGAGCGGCGGAAGTTGCCAGAAGTCTTGGCGCGCCGATCGAGGTGATCGTGGTGGGCGAACTGCTGGAGAGCGGCTACGGAACCGAAGTCCCCGTGGTCGAGCCGGAAGTGTACGACGGCGTGCTTGCGGAAGTCCTCGCGCTCGTCCGGGCCGCCGGCGCCGAAGCCGAGGGTTCGGTAGTCTGGGGCCGGCCGGCCGATTCGATCGTGCGCCGCGCCCAGGAAATGCCGGCGGATCTAGTTGTGCTCGGTCACAAGGGCCGCGGCGCGCTGGAAGCGTTCCTCATGGGAAGTGTTGCCAAGAACGTGATCGATCACGCGCATTGCAGCGTGCTCGTAGTTCGATAGACTGGACTCGAGGCTCTGCACGACGTCCGTGCGGGGACCCCGGTGCGCCTCTTTCGGGCTTGCCGGAGTCCCCGACTTCAGGCTGCAGCGGTCAGCAGGTAAGTTTGGCCCGACGTGCCTTGCGTCCGGCCTGAAGCGTTCTCCCAACGTATGGAAGCCATCCCCGAGTCCACCGAGCCATCTCGTTCTCTTCCTCCGGCCGCCCGGGTCGCGATCGGCTGTGGGAGCGGTTGTGTCGGATTGGTGGTGCTCCAGGGACTCATCCTCCTGGGCGGAAGCTCCCTGCTATTCAGCGCCAAACCGCTCGATGGCATCAAGGTGACGGTTGACGCGCCGCAGCAGGTGACGGTCGGGAAGCCGTTCCCCGTCCACGTGGTGGTGAAGAACTCGGGCGCCTCGGAGGTACGGGTTCAGAATCTCCTGCTCCGGCCCGACACCGCCCTCCATTTCGAATTCCGGAAGATGAAGCCGGGCCACGAGAGCGGTCCGGACGATGTGATGGGCAGCCGCGTGTGGCGCTACAACGCTGCGGTGCCGGTTCGGGGTTCGTGGAAGCTCGATATCGATGTCGTCGCCAAGTCCGCCGGCAGCCACGAGGGCAGGGTCGATCTTCAGATCGGCGTGCTTCCTACCACCGCCTCATTCAAGGTAGAAGCCGTCGAAGCAGCGACGGCTGCCCCAGCCGAGAAACCAGGATCCGTCTCCTCGAAACCTGCTCACCAGCGTTGAGTTCGGAGCGACTTCCGATCAGCGTGCGAGTTGGGATGGCAAGACTGGTCCGGGTGTCGGTCCCCACCTGAGGAGACTCGCCGGCTCGCGGGCACGGTGAGTCCGTAGGGCGAAACGACCGGGTCCGTGGGTGGCCGTGGGCAGACCGCAACCAAAGGACCGACCGCCACGTTACTTCCATGGACTGCGCCGGCGGGTGTTGCCGTCCGGCAAAGGGTAAGGAGTTCCGATGAAACCGTGGCTGGTGATCCTCATTGCCATCGGCGCCTTTGTGCTGCTGAGGCCGGTGCTGGCGGTGCTGCTCGGCCTGGTGGCGGCGCTAACCCAGTTGGCGATTGCCGGGATCACGCTGGCGGTGCTGGCCGCGGTCGTGATCTTTATCATCGGCCTGGTGAAGCGCGGCGGGCGGATCGGGCCTGTTTAGGGTCGATCTCTGACTGAGTTGCGGCGCCCGGTTCCGGTGGAAGCGGGCGCCGCTAGAGACTGCGAGGCGGGATCGGGCCGGCCTCTACGGTTCCGAGGATCCGGGCCGGTAGCCGCGCCAGAGCCATCGGAGCGAGTCGGGCAGGATCGCCTGGCCGTGTCGACCGCTGTGGAAACCCTTGCCCATCACGAGCTTGTGGTCGTACCCGGTGAATGCGAGTGACCGGGCCATGCCGATGTTTGCGAGCGGCCAGCTCCCGTGGGGGTTGTCCAGGTCGTTCTCACCATCCTGCAGAAACACCCGGATCGGCTTGCGCGGCGTCTTCCGAATCAGCGCGGGATAGTTGTGGCCGCCCTCGCGCCGGGACTCTCCCGAAGCGATATTGGTGAAGCTGCCGACCCAGGACAGGACGCGGCTGAACTCGTTCGGTCGCTCCCAGGCCACGGTGAAGGCGCAGATGCCTCCGCTGGAGGAGCCGGAGATGGCGCGGCTCGCGGCATCGTGCCGCAGCTTCACGTCCTTCTCCACCTCGGGGAGGATCTCTTCCAGCAAGAATCGCGCGTAGCGATCCGACAGCGTGTCGTACTCGAAGCTGCGATTGGCGCGCCCGTCCGCGAAGCGGCCCGGATTGATGAAGATTCCCACCGTCACGGGCATCTCGCCGGAGGCGATCAGGTTGTCGAACACCGTCGGCACATAACCCTTCGGGCCGCCGCCATCCTGGAACACCATCACGCAGGCCGGCTTCTCCGGCGTGTACTGGGAGGGGATGTAGATCCACCAGTCTCGAGTCGTGCCGTCAAACACCTTGCTCTTGAAGGTGGGCATCTGCTTGACGGTTCCCTTCGGCACCCCGGACTTCTCCTTGCTGTCCGGGTGGACCTTGTAGACCTCGAGCTGGCCGCCGCCGAACTGTCGCTCGCCAGCTTCATACCGCCAGCGCATCGCGTCGCCATCTTCCAGCCAGGCCACGCCGGCGTAGAGATCGGAGGCGCCGACCCGGGTCAAAGTCAGGCGGAAGCGGCCGTCTTCCGAGGCGATGCGAGGCGCGGCTGCGGCGCCCGGCGCTTCGACTGCCCACGCCACCACCGTCTCATCCACCTTCGGCTGCGCGCCCTTCGACAGGTTGTCCCGTCCGAACGCGGCCCGAATGCGGTTGGCAAGCGCTTCCGCCGCGGCGCCCTCGGGGCGAGCCTGCAGCGCCGCATCCAGCGCCCGAGGCGTCAGCGCCTCTTCCTGGGCCCGCGCCGGCTGAGCGCAGACGACCAGCGCCGCCACTGCGGCGGCAAACAGGGGAACTCTCATAACTCACCTACTCTCGTCGGGCGATGTCTGCCACGAGTCTCCGCCCGGCCCGCCCCAACCCCGTTCGTTCGAGTCCAGCGGAATCCATTCCCGGAGTTGGGCTGAAGCGCCGGTCTGCCCGGGGTGACAGAGCGAGCCCCGCCGTGGCGGAGGGTCAGCGCGTGGCGGAGAGGCGAGAGCCGCGACGCAGATTCAGGGCCCGAGCGGCATTCCCCTCACGGAGGGCAAGTTCGTAGCTGCCGAGACTGCTCAGCACAACCACCGGCCGGCCCACCGGGACCGATGCGTAGCACGGGGCCGGGCCGTCGACGGAGCCACCGTCCCAGTGAAAGGTCCATCCGTTGATGCCGGGATCGTCCAGATGGACGGACGTGATGTTGGTGAGGCAGTTTCCATAGCGGTCGACATGGAGCACCTCTCCCACAACTTCGGCGTCCGGAGAGTCGGTGGCGCGGATCGGTTCGGGGAGATGGAGCGGCGCCGGATCCTGAATTTTCGGACCGAAGTCTTCGGGCGCCCGGCCGAGCGCCAGTGCTGCTGCCACGGGCGCGAACACGTCTCGCCCATGAAACGTCGGAGCTGGATGGGGAAGCCAGAAGCGAGAGTTGTTGAGCTCCCAGCATTCCGGCTCGCCGAATTGGGCGGCAGCGGCCCACAGCAAACCGTTGTCCGGACCCACAAACAGCCGGCTGCCGCAGCGGATGCAGATGGCACGGCGCTCGCTGCCGACACCCGGATCCACCACCGCCAGGAACACGGTATCCACGGGTGCGTAGGGCGCGCAAGCTCGCAAGATGAGCGCCCCGCCGAAGACATCATGGGGTGAGATCTCGTGAGTCAGGTCGATGAGCGTCGCCTGGGGGCACCGTGAGAGTAGGACACACTTCACGGCGCCCACAAAGCCATCCGCCGAGCCGAAGTCGGACAACAATGCGATGGGGCGGGGCACCGGCGTCAGTTGTCCACGACAACCCGTGTTACGGCGGTGGTCACCACCTTCAGGTCTTTGTCGAGGCCGCGAATCTCCACCAGGTGCTCGCCGTTTGGGGTCTTGCTGGTATCCCAATCCCAGGCAAACGGCGGGAGATTGGTGATCTGAACTCGACGGCCGTCGAGATAGAAGGCGACAAACTCGACCCCCTGACCCATGATGTCGGCGCGAATCTTCACGGTCCCGCGCTGCGGTTGGGCTGCGCCAGGCGCCGTCGCCAGCTTGACGCGGCGCTGCACCACCTCAGGCGTCCAGGCTCCGAAGAGAATGCGCACGTGGGTGATGCCGCTCTTCAGGGTCCGCTTCGGGCCGATCGCCGTCTGCAGGGCGCGGGTGAAGCCCTCTCCGTCCAGGGTCCCCTTCAGATCGGGGCAGGCTTCCCACTCGCCGTCGTCGATCTTGATCTCCACGCGGGTCGGCCGGGCATCGGCGGGATCGGAACTGGAAAGGGATGCGGTCAGCCCGAAAAGCGCGGAGACGCTCGGCTTCTGCAGGTCCGGAGCCGGAGCGATGGCTTCGATCAGGAGCTGAGAGGCCGGGTGGGTGGTGCCGCGGAGGGAGGGCTCGGCGGGCTGAATGACGAAGCCGCCCCGTTCTTCAGCGCCGGCCACCGCCACAGCGCCCACGGCGGCGGCCCCGGCCGTGCGACGTTCGGCGGAGGTGGAAACCAGGATAGCCGTGGGCGTCCAGGAGAGAACGCAGCCGAGTCCCGCCCGCTCGGTCTGTGCGTACCGGCCGATTCCCTTCAAAGCCTGCCGCACGCGACCCACCAGGCGGGGGACGCCCGACGCTCCGAGGATCGTCACCGCGCCGTTTTCCTTGTTTTCGATGGTGACCACCGGCGGCACGGGATCCTCGTCGCGTCGCACGAGAATCACGAAGCGGTCTCCATCCCGCGGTGCGAATCCCGGCGGGAGCGGTTCCAGGCGACCGCCCTTCTCCAGTTGCACGGCGCTGCCGATGGGCGGCGCCAGGGTGCGAAAGAGGGGGCCGGAGACCGGAATGTCCGTGAGTACCGAGGCGGAATTGCCGGGATCGCCGTCTGCAAGCACCTGCAGCGAGCGCCGTGTGTCACCGGAGTCCGCCAGGCGCAGCAGGAGTCGGTCCCGGGAGATGCCGGCGATCGAGCCGGGCGCGACCGTGGTGATGGTGCTGCTGGCGACCGACACACCGAGCGCCGGCTTCCGGACCTTGCCGAGCGCTTCCCAGAAGTCTCCGCCATTGGCGCTGAGCTCCACCAACCCGTCCCGCTGGTTGGTTATTCGGATGCGATACAGCTCCGAGGCGCCCATCGCGGGAGCCAGCACTGCGCCCTGACCGGCCTCCGCCGCCGCGGAACGGCCCACGTCGGGAGCGGCGCTCGCAAGCGTGACGGCAAGCAAGGAGATCCAAAGAACCCGTGGTTTCAGGGGGTGCCTCCCGAAGGCGCCGGGGCTTCCGCCGGCATCAGCGCGCGCCGGGTGCGTTGGATGGCGTCCTGCAGGCCGGCCACCTCGTGAGGGGCCCGCTTCGGCGCGGCAAACACTTCGTTGAGAATGCTCCACCACCCATACTCTTCCAGGTAAACCAGATCAAAAAACATCACGCCCTGACTGTGCTGCAGGGCGGCCCGAACGGCTCTGCGAAACTCCTCAGGCCGCCCCTGGTAGTCCAGCAGATACAGTCCGGCATACACAAACGCCGCATCGCCCACCGCTTTCGTGGAGAGCTCGGCGGCGGCCTGCACCGTCAGGTCTTCCGAGTTGCCGAGCTGCCGCGCATCGTCCCGAAAGGCGATGGGGTAGTAGCAGCCGGTCGACAACCAGCTTAGTTTGTCGGCATATCCGGTTTCCGGGTAGCGGGGCGACATCCACGAATATCCGGGAGAGAACCCGGTACGCGCCCAGTTCACGCCCACCCCGTAATAAGACTCGTACCAGGAACCGACATACACGCCCAACCCGATTCCGGGTCGACGGGCGCGAGCCAGCACGATCGCCTTGTCGAGCCAGTCTTGAATCGTCTTCGCGCGCCACTCCAGCCATTCCTTGAAGTAGGGACCCTGCTGCAATTCGCTCCCGGGAGAGGCGCCGTAGCTGTAGATGTCTTCCGGAAACCGGTCCAGCTTCTTGCCCAGCCACTCTTCAAAAAGCTGTCTGGAAAGCGGCGAGAAATCGGTCCGCAGGCTGGCGAACCGCATTCGGTCGAACACGATCCCGTCCAGCGCGTAATTCTCCGCCAGTTCCGACACCACTCGCCAGGCATACTCTCGACTGGCCGGATCGGCGGGGTTGACGAAGGCGCCGACCACCTCGGTGGGCGAGTTCAGGATCGGCTGAATCACCGGCGCCGCCTCGTAGCCTAGACGCTCGCCCACTCGGGCGTGTTCCAACAGCCAGCGGGCTCCCGAGCCGCGACCGAGCAGCAGATGGCCCCCCGACGGCGCCGTGAGAGATCCGCCGACCACAAGCGAGCCGTCGATCACCGAGTCGATCGTGTCTCCCAGGATGATGACCGCGGCATCGTCTGCTCCGAGCGATCGGGGCCCGGCCGAAGGATCGGCCGAGACCACCTGATCCCGGGTGAGGGGGATGTTTTCGCCGGTCGCCAGGGGCCATGTGGCGCCGTCCATCGTGACAGTGCGCCGAACGTCGTACACCATTGCCTGCCGGGTAGGATCGGTGTAGAGGGGACCGGACTTCAGCAGCTTGTGCCCCTCGCAGAACACGTTGATGGCGGCATAAACCTTAATGCCCCGACGGCGGCCCTCCAGCATGGACTGGAGCAGAAGATCGTAGCTCGTAGGGTAGGTGAACCCCTTCCATTCGGTGAGGCGAGGAGCGACCTTGCTGTTGTAGAGCACATGCCCCGAGAGCGCCTTCACATCCACCACCACCGTGTTGATATTGGCCTGCCGGCAGCGGTCGAAGACGCCGGAGAGAGAATCGCGCGTGGAGAGCCTCTGAAGATTGGCGGACGCGTCCATCCACACCACGCGCCCCTCCAGGCCCGCCTGCCGGGTTACGAGCTTCGAAAGCTCTCCCGGGGCCGGGGTTTCCTGGGCCGGGGCAGGCGATACGGCAGATAGGAGCAGCAGGGCGGTTCCCGCCATTCGGCCTATTCGGTCCAACATGGCGCGGCTCATGGTCGCACGACCAGGGAGACGGGGTAGGCGGTGCCCCCCACCGGAAGCGCTTGGAGCGATAGCTTTCTCTTCTCTCCCGGCGCCAGCTTGCCCCGCCACAGCAGCGCTTCCCCGGGCGGCGCCACCTGCGCCGCCTCAACCACACGTCCCTCGATGAGAAACACGCCCCGTGCCACCCCCGAATCGGGGGTTAGAACCAGTCGAACCGCCTGTTCTTCGGCCCTGGGGTTGTTCAACTCAATCTCGATCCGGTAGATCACGCCGTAGTTGCCGAAGAGCTTTCTCCGTTCCGTTCGACCGCTGATGGCATCTTTCCCCAGCGGCATGAACAGCCAGCGTCCCCCGGCCTCGTACTGAAAACTCTGGTTCCGATCCGGCATGGCGTAGGTATGCGGTTCATCCTGGGCTGCCGCGAGCGCTTCGGCATCCGCCTGCGGCGCGGTCGGCTCGGCCGTCGCGCTGACGTGCGCCACGAGAGGTCCGCCTTCCACCACTCGGAAGCTGTACACTCCGGAAACCGTGAGGAGGTGGTCCAGCCGTTCCCGAAGCAGCGGCCGCACGCTTTTCGGTGGGATGCGGACGATCGGTCCGACATCGCGAGTGAACGCGCTGAGAAAGCGTTCGCCCGCGCGGTGGCCAGCTTGAATCGGATCCTTGTAGGGACCGGCCTCGCCCTGGATGATCTGGACCTGCACGGGCTCATCGCCCGGGTTCAACAGATAGATCTGGAACGAGAATGCTTTCCCCATTCGGTTCTGATGATGGTACAGCATGCGGACCGGGCCCTCCGGCGACACGAGCCCTTCGAACAGCACCCCGTATTCCCGAACGCTTTCCGGGTCGTTCGAATAGAGGAGGGTCCGCGTCTCCTGTTCGGTGAGATCCAGGTTCTGCACCTCGACTGTCGCCTCGGTGGTCACGTCCAGGAGTCCCGGGCCGGTGATGGAGATAGGAAATCGGATCTTCGCGCTCTTGCCTGAGTCCAGGGCCTGAGCTCCGGCCGCCGGGCCGGTCACTTCCACCCGGGCGCCCTCTTCCCGAACGACTCCCGCCACTGCGAGTTCCGCCGCGGCGCGTCGCACGAGGTCGGCGGGCGCGGGGCGACCGGTCACGCGGGCCACTGGAGTTTCTGCCAGCACGCCGGCGAACTTCTTCACCCAGACGGTGAAGGCGGTGTTCTGCTCGCCCCGGCTCACCCGAACCACCGTCTTGCCCGGCCCGAGGCCCCTCACCTGGATTTCGGCGGAAGCCTCCTTGATGTCGGTGACGCCGGCGGCAGCGATCTTTTCGCCTTCGACCTCGACCACCACTTCGCCCGGCGTTTCACCCAGGATCGTGATCCGGCGAGTCTCGCCCATCGGAACGGTAAGCGACGCGGCTTCGGGCTCCAGCCGGGTCCGCTTACCGCGGGAGGCCCTTCGCGAGTTGGACTTACCGTCTTTGTCGTGTTTGGTCCGACCGCGCAGGGTGTCCGCAGACTTACCGTCCGGCAAATCGGCCAGAGCGGCGCGCAGATTGGAGACCCAGCGCTCGGCGGTAACGGAGGGCTTCTCCTGACGAGTGGCCGACTCCGCCGGCGTGGCGACCATGATGAGCTGGTCGGCGGCGTACAGCGCCCAGTCATTCCCCCGCGGACGCGCTTCGATCTGACCAGCTTCGAGACCGCGCTCGATCAGATCGTTCAGCCGCTGGGCCGCGAGTTCGGCGCGATCCGCCGGACCCAGCGTGCCGTTCTTCGTACGAAGAATGGCGATGAGTTTCTTGCCGACCGTCAGTCGGGCGCTGTCAGCAGTTGGAGCAACGCGCGCCGGAGGCGCCGCGATGGCCTGAACCGACAGCATGAGTACGACGAGTGCTGTCGAAAGCCAGCGTAGTGGAGTGTGCATCACCGGTCCCAGGCCGGCTTTTCCCGGCCCGCGCATGGTATCAGCCAGTACAAAGCCGATTCAAGAAACAGCCCCGAGTTCCGCCGGTTGCCCCGGCTTTTCCTCCAGGAGGCCGGAGAGATGGCCCACCTGAAGGCGATACATCGACGCATACAGTCCGCCGCGGCGAAGAAGCTCTTCGTGATTTCCCTGTTCGGCCACCTTGCCGCCGTCAAGAACTACGATCCGATCCGCCCCGCGAACCATCGAAAGGCGGTGACTGATGATGAACGTGGTGCGGCCTTTCATCAATCGTTCGAGCGCCTGCTGAATAAGATACTCCGATTCGGGTTCCACCGCCGACGTGGCTTCATCGAGAATCAGGATCTCGGGGTCGGTGAGAAAGGCGCGGGCGATAGAGATTCGCTGCTTCTGTCCGCCGGAGAGTTTCACGCCGCGCTCGCCGATGGCGGTGTCCCAGCCGCCAGGCAACTCGTGCTCCACGAAGTCGAGCGCGTTGGCTGCCGCCGCCGCCGCGCGCACCTCTTCCAAAGTGGCTTCGGGCCGGCCGTAGCGTGCATTCTCCAACACGGTGCCGTTGAAGAGGAATGTCTCCTGCTGAACCATGGCGATGTGACTTCGCAGACTGGCCTGCGTGACCGCCCGCACGTCGTGCCCATCGATCAGAATGCGGCCGGAGGTGGGATCCCAGAATCGGGCGATCAGATTCACCAGGGTGCTCTTGCCCGCGCCGCTCGAACCGACGAACGCCACGGCTTGGCCGGGCGCCACATCGAGCTCGATGCCGTTCAACACCGGTCGATCGCTGTAGCCGAATTCCACGTGCTCCCACCTGACGCGGCCCCGCACTCCCGTCAACTCCACTGCATCGGGAGCGTCTTCCACAGTGATCGGAGTGTCGAGCAACTCAAACACTCGAGATCCTGCGGCGGCGCCCCGCTGGATCAGGTCGTTGATCTGAGCCAACTGCTGCACCGGCGCGTAAAGCTGCCACCAATATCCCCGGTAGGCCACCAGTCCGCCCACCGTAAAGCGGTTTTCCAGGATGAGCCACGCGCCGACGCCCACCGCGAGAATGTTGCTGATGAACCCGACGAAGTAGACGACCGGGAAGAAGATGGAGCGGGCGTTCACGGCGTGGGTTTGCACCTTCCGATAGGCCTCGGTCGCCTCCCGAAACCGGCTGGATTCAAACTCTTCTCGGGCAAACGCCTTTACGACGATCATCCCGAGCAAGTTCTCCTGCAGGCGTGCTCCGACATCCCCGAGGCGGTCGCGGCCGGCCCGGTAGAGCAGCTTCACTCGAACATTGAAGACCCGGACCAGCACTGCCACCACCCCGATCGGGGCGATCGTGATGGCCCCGAGCAGGGGATTCATAGCGATCAGCGACCCCGCGACAATCAGGAAGCTGTAGGCATTGTGGAGCACCGAATCGGTGCCGTTCCGCACCACTTCCTGGAGCACGTCCACATCGCCCATCACCCGAGACGTGAGATCTCCGGCCCGCTGGTTCTGCAGGTAACCGAGAGATTGCTGCTGGATGCGGCGATACACCGCCAGTCGGATGTCCTGAACGAACCGCTGTCCGACCTTTTCCAGGAGATTGCTTCTCAGTGCGGCCAGGATGGCGCCGAACAAGTGCACGCCAAACATGACCCCGAGGGCGGCGGGAAGCCGATCGGGGCGGCGCGGCGTCACTACGTCGTCCACGATGTACTTCCACACCCACGGGTGTACGAGTGAAGCCGGGGTGGCCAGCAGCAGGCAGAACAGCCCTGCCAGAATCTGCCAGCGATAGGGTCGCAAGAACGGCAGCAGCCGTGCGTAAACCGCCAACGGGGTTCCTCCGAGTCAGCGGAGTTCTACACCGGATTGCCGAATAGCACTTCCCGCGGCACGTCGAAGGGCAAGCTCCGCTTCGCTGGATCGGCCGGGCGCGGCCGGCGCCGCGATCTTCAGGACCACTCGGGAGCCGTCCAGAGAGGCGATCCCTCTCAATTCTGCAGGGCCCGCAAACAGCTCTTCCGGCAGCGCCAGCGCCGCGAGAACGGCCTGGAGTTCGGGAATGCCGGCGTTGGCGTCGACGCCGATCTCCACTTCTGCCGTTACGGGTCCACGGCTGTGGTTGATCACAGCCACGATTTCGCCGTTCCCCAGGCTCACGGTGCGCTGAACCCCGTCTTTGAGTCGCGTCGTTCTGAGGCCCATCTCCAGCACTGTGCCCGTGAACTGCGGAATCCCGGGACCCCCCACCAGGGTGACCATTTCGCCGACGCGGAACTGGTCTTCGAGGAGGATGAAGAAGCCGCTCAATACATCCCGCACCAGGCGTTGAGCGCCGAAGCCGAGGGCTAATCCCGCCACGCCCGCTCCCGCCAGAATGGCCGAGACATTGATCCCGGCCTGGCTGAGGAGCGTCACGATCGTCACGAACAGCGCGGCATAGCTGAAGGTGCTTCGAGCCAGGCCCAACAGCGTGTTCAGGCGAGCGAGGCTCGATGGGCCCTCCCGGCGGGAACGGAGCTCGAACGGGTAGAAGAGCGCCCGGAGCGCGCGCCAACCCAACCAGCGCACGAGACCGTAGAGGACTGCCGCGGCAAACGACTTGGCCAGGAGTTCCAGGCCGGCCGTCAACCCCTGATGCCAGGCGCCGGCGGGGATCAGTTGATCGAACCACTGCTGCATCAGTCGGCGCCTGTTCCTCGTCGCATGCGGCCGCGGAGTGCGGTCACTCCCGGCACTTCAGCCATCTGAAACGGAAGCGTCCAGCGGCTGCCGCAATCCGCGTTGCAATCGGTGGCATTCTGAACGATTCCATCCAAATCTACAGGATTCGGCAGGAGGAACCATTCCTCTCGACGAACGTCCAACACGGAGAGAGGGCGTCTCTCCGCGCGTGCCGTTAGATGCTACCGAGCGGGTAGCAGCCCCGTCAACGATGTGCCGGAGGCTCCGAAAACGGGGTCGGCCGGGGGCAGGCAGTTTCGCGCAAGGCGCCGCGGCTAACCGCGGCGTGATGGCCGGATGGCAGGAGATCGACACATGCATCCCCGTCGGATGGGAGAATTCGGCTGGACGATTGGTCTGGCGTTGGCGTTGGCACCGTGCGTGTCGGTCACCGCCGCACAAACCGTGTCCTCACCCCAGCTTGCCATCGGCAACCCGCTTCCCAACGCATTGATTGCCGGGCGGGTGTCGATGAGTGTCGCCTACAGCGTAGGAACCAACCGCATCACGGCCTACACCGTGATGGTGGATGACAAGATTCTCTACAGTCGGCCCGTTACCCGCGCCGAAGCCCGCGGCATCCATTACCTGGAAGTCGACACGCGAACCATTGCCGACGGCAGCCACACCCTCAAGGTGATTGCCATGGGTGAGCGAGGCGCCCTTGCCACCGATGCGGTCGATCTGACGATCCGCAACGGGGTGCCGGGCGGCCTGGATCTGGTTCCGCCGCTGGTTCAGTTCCGTGGACTGACCGACGGTCAGGACGTCAGCGGCAAAATCACGCTCGACCTGATGGCGGAAGACAACTCCACGATGGACCTGCTCGTGTCCATCTTCGTGAATCAACGCTCCGCGTTCATCAAGAATCGCCCTCCCTACTCCATGGAGATCGACACAGCGCAATTCCTCGATCCGGCGACGGGTTCCGGTTTGCTGCGGGTGGAGGCCTGGGCCTACGACACCTCCAACAACCTGGGCAAGTCCCGCATCCTCAGCCTGAATGTCCGACCGGTGGGCGCCTCCGAGAACCAGACCCCTGCCAAGCCGGATCCCACCCGCCGATCCACTTCGCTGGTGATGCCGGTTGACATGGGGCTCCGCTCGGCGCCGGCCCCGCTTCCGGCAAACGTGGAATCCACCCTGGTGATTCCTCTCGGCGGGCGAGTCTCGATGCCGCCGACACGGATTTCCCGGTCGCAGGTGAACGGGCCGAGCCTCAATCCGATGGACCGGGCCACCGCCATCCCGAAGGCGCCGCGCCCGATGCCCATTCGCTCTGACATGACCGCCCCGGTGCTGGCCCCCGGTAAGATCACACCGCCGATGCTCGGCGCGGTGCCCGTACCCGGTCGACGTCGCCCTTCCGCAAACACCCCCGCGGTTCCCGAGCCGCTCAGAATTCCGGAAATGGCGCCCCGGCTGGCCGCATCTCGGAACTTGCTTCCTCCGGCCGCGGCGCCGACTCCCTCCGCCGTGCTGTCGCCCGTAGGCGCTCCCCCGGAGCCGCAGCCGATCCGGATTCAGGCTCCGAGCGCCAACGCTCCGAAGCTTTCGCCGACCCGAATCGCCATTACAATCCCGAGTAGTTCGTCGGCTCCCGTCACTGCTCGCCCGGTGTCGCCGGGCTCCCTTCGCTCGCTGCCGATGCCTGGCGCCGAGGCGGAAGGGCCGGTGGTTGCCGTGGTCGACACGAAGGCCAGACCCGGCAAGAACGGCAAGTCGCCCGTGGATCTCTACCGCGTTCGTCCGTCGCTCCCACAAGATGTCGATTACAAGGTCGGCGTCGGCGAGACGATCGGTAAGATCGCGAAGAAGTTCCGCGTGAGCCCTCGCGCCGTGATGCTTGCAAATGGCATCGACGGGCCGATGAAGCTTCGGGCCGGTTCCACCATCAAGCTGCCCGGCACGTTTGATGTCATTGTGGACAACCGGCGAGTGGCGTTCGACGTGTCGCCGCGAGTGGAAGCGGGCCTGCCGCTCGCTCCCTTCCGTCACATCTTCGAGCATACCGGTGGGGTCGTGGTTTACTTCCCGGAAGCACACGAGGTGCGGGCGTCGAATGAGAAGGCCGAAGTGAAGCTGCAACTCGGAAGCAAGCAGGCGCTGGTCAACCAGATGGTGATGGTCATGGACCGGGCTGCCTTCGTGGAAGGTGGCCGGACCCTCGTACCCATCGGCTTCCTGGAGCAGGCTCTCGAATTGAAGGCCGAGTACGACGTTAAATCCGGAACGATCAGCCTGCTTCGCAAATAGGCTGGGCGAGGGCATACGCCTTCTCTCCAGAGGTGAGAACGGGGACCTGTCCGCGAGGATGGGTCCCCGTTCCTCATGGGCGCCCCGCACGAAATTTTCAATGGATGTCGCCATCCAGGGGCCTCACCCAAGTCGTACGGAGGATGGTTCCGCTTCGGCAGGGAACCATTGCCTGCAGGGAAGAGGCCAATCCGAAGAGATTGCATACGAATCCCGGCCTTTGTCGACGATATGATCGGGAGTTGATGCGGTGGAAGTCCCAACGCTCCAAAATCTGTTGGGTCGCCTGCGCCGCTTGCAGGTGCGCGGGGGAACCCCTGCCACAACCACGAACGACTGGTACGAAGTCCATCTCTTTCCGCCGGCGCGGGAGTCCGAGATCCACTCAGCTCTCAGGCTCGTCAATAAGCCGCTCCCGGAAGACTTCAAGCAGTTCTGGCGCTACACCGACGGCGCCAACTTGTTTGTGAATGAATCTGGTCTCCACGGAGTCGGTGTTGCGTCGACCGAACTCCTCATAGATCTCCATCAGGAGGAGATCGAGGTGTACGGCGATACCACACTCGAGGACTACGTGGTTTTCGCCCGGGTCAACGGCTCGGGTGACTTCCTGGTGTTCCACACGCCCACGGGCCGCGTTCTCGACGGTATCCATGCCGAGCAGCCCGAGGAGTGGCGCGTGGTGGCCAATAGCTTCAACGAATGGCTCCATGCCTTCATCGAGGCCGGCGGTCGCTATTACTGGATTGAAGAACTCTACGCCTCGTCGCCCCCAGCCTGACGCCCTCGCCGTTCCGGTGTGACCAGCGAGGCGCCCACCGCCGAGACTCCGCCCTGCCGGAACGTCAGGTTCCATACCTACAAGGGAGGCGCCTTAACCGGAAAGCGTTCGGATAGGGGCGTCGCTATTGGTGCTGGGTACGAGTCGCGCGAAGTCAACTTGGCGCGTTGCGGTGTAAGTCGGTTCTTCCTCTTGGGGCATGACTCCAATTGAAACATGGCGGTCCCAACGGTTTCTCAACTGGATTGGCGGGCCGCGTGCTATTTGCGCGGCGAGGAGTGACAGATGCTCAATCGGCGAGACGCCTTGCTGAGCCTGGGCCAATACGGCCTCGGGGCGGTGACATTGCCCGCCCTGCTCCGCGCGGAGGGCGCCGCAGCCGCGCCGGCACGGGTGGCCGGGAATCCAAAAGCGAAGTCCTGTATTCTGATCTTCCTGGTCGGAGGTCCTCCCACCCAGGATATGTTCGACCTCAAGCCCGGAGCGCCGGACGGGATCCGCAGTCTCTTTAAGCCGATCGAGACCAACGTCTCCGGAATCCGGTTCTGCGAGCATCTGCCGCAGATGGCGCGGCAGGCGCACCGAATGGCAGTGGTGCGCTCGATGACCCACCCGAGCGAGGAGCACTACCAGAGTACGTACCATGTGCTGACCGGCCGAGGCGGTGTCGTGTTCTCGCAGGGGAACCACCGGCTGCGCTCGCAGTTCCCCTGCCCCGGGGCCGTGGTCTCCCGATTCTCCCCGCCAGGCGACGTACCGGCCAGCGTCTCCATGCCGGGCCCGATCTTCCAGCGCAACACTCGCTATGCAGGTACGCACGCGGGTTTCCTGGGCCCGCCGCACGATCCCCTGGAAGTCCCCGAAACCCCGGTTGGGCTGGGTACTCCCCGATTGGACGCAGACCTCCCCGGCGAGTTGAGCACCGGTCGGTTGGTGCGCCGGCGTGGTCTGCTCCAGGAACTCGAGGCGCTGGATCGCGCCGCGCAGGCGAGTCCGCTCACCCAGACGCGGGACAGCTTCATGGAGCGGGCGTTTTCCCTGCTGACCGGTCCCGCGACGCGGGGCGCATTCGACCTGGACCATGAGCGTCCCGCCACCCGAGAGCGGTACGGCAGAAACCTCTACGGCGAGTGCATCCTGCTGGCGCGGCGACTGGTTGAGGCTGGCGTGCGCCTGGTGACTGTCAACTGGCACTTCTTGCGATCCGATAACTACCCGCAGCATGTCTGGGACAACCACAGCGGCATCCCCGCTACCGGCACGAAGACCGGCTATGAGTTGCTCACGGGCTGGTACTGCTTCCCCTCGCTGGACCGCGCCTACTCCGCTCTTCTGGAGGATCTGGCGACGCGTGGACTGCTGGATGAAACGCTTGTCGTGATGACCGGCGAGTTCGGCCGCACACCGAAGATCAACCAGGACATGGGCCGGGATCACTGGGGCCACTGCTACTCGACCGTACTCGCGGGGGGAGGCGTCCGGGGCGGTCAACTCTACGGCGCAAGTGACGCTGACGCGGCCTATCCGGCGGAGAACCCGGTGCGGCCCGAAGATCTGCTCGCCACGGTGTACCAGAGCATGGGCATCCCCTGGCAGTCTGAAATCCACGACCTGGAGGGCCGGCCACAGCCCCTGTGCGGCGGACAGCCAATTCGTGCGTTATTGTCGTGAGGCCGTGTTCGATCACTCGGCTCACACCCGAAGCGTCGAAGCCGCCCACGCACCTGGGACGCCGAGGTGACCCAGGCCTGCCGGATGAGCGGTGTCACCCCCTCGGGTGGCGGTCGTTTCGGAGAGCGTGACCGGGCCGTTCAGGTCGTAGCGCACGCGACGGATTCCGGATGGGGGACCGGCATGGGCGCAACCGTCCAGACACAGCGCGCCCGGACCGGCGTCTTGATCCGCGAGGAACTTGCCTCAGCCGAACAGCTCGCGGATCGGGGCTCCGTTATCGGTGATCGGAACGGGACGCGTTCCAGCGAAGAGGTTCTTGTGCGGGTCGATGCCCATCGCCGCGTGGATGGTTGCATGGAAATCCGGAACGGAGATCGGCCGCTCAGCCACCTTCGCGCCCAGTTCATCGGTCGCGCCGATGGCCCTCCCGGTTCGCAGGCCGCCGCCGGCAAGGACCCCGGTGAAGGCGATGGACTGGTGGCCGCGCCCGCCGCCGCTGTCGAACTCCGGCGGACGTCCGAATTCGGTCGCGATCACCACGAGCGTGGTGTCCAGAAGCTTCAGTCTTTCCAGATCCTCTACGAGGGTGGCGAAGGCCTGGTCCAGGTCCCGGATGAGCAGATGCTGATTGATCTGGCCATCGTTGTGCGTGTCCCACCCGGTACCGTTCAGGAAGTTCAGGTTGAACGAGACTTCGACAAACCGAACTCCGGATTGCACCAGCCGTCGCGCCAGGAGGCATCGCTGCCCAAATTCGCCCCCATAGCGGGTGCGCAGGTCGGCGGACTCTCGCTTCAGATCAAAGACATTCAAGAAGCGGGGCCCCGCCATGCGGAAGCCCTGCCGGCTCACCGCGGCCTGAGTGCGGATGTCGGGGTCGTTCGGTTGCCGGCGTGTGAGATCTTCCCGCAGCACCCCGAGTAAACCCTCTCTGCGACGCTGCCGGTTGTCGTCGACATCCGGTGGGCGGTTCAGCCCATTGGGTCCCGTTTCAATCTGCGTGAGGTAAACGTAGCCGTATCGCGCCCCCAGAAAACCCGGATCCCGAGTGACGTTTGGATAGCCCATCACCACGTAACCCGGCACATCCTCGGAGCGATGGCCCTTCTGGTCCAGCACGATGGAGCCGATGGACGGGTACTGGAGCGTCCCGCTGGGGCTCCGGCCTGTGTGCATCAGGTTCGTTGCGGCGGCGTGCTCGTTCACGATCGCGTGACTCACGGTCCGGACAAACACGCAGCGATCCATCACGCGCGCCGTTTGCGGCATGTGTTCGGTCACCCTGACACCCGGGACCGAGGTGGGGATCGAGTCGTAGTAGGAGCCCGCGAGCTTCTTGCCGTCCCCTCGCCGCTTGGGATCGAAGGTGTCGATGTGGGCCGCGCCGCCGCCCAACCACAGGAAGAGACACGACTCCGCCTTACCCAGCCGCAGCGAAGTCTCCTGAATCGCCCTCGCCGTCGCGGGGATCGAGAGCAGGGAGGCTCCCGCCGCTGAGTGCAAGAACCGTCGCCGGGGCAACTCGGTGGTGAGCATCGATTAAACCTTTCGTTGGCTTCCGAGCCTATCCGTGGCGATCAGGGCACGAGTGGGAATTCGGGCGAATTGACGAGCGCCCAGACGACATCTTCCATCCGTTCTCGGAAGGCGGGTCGGAGGCGACGCGTCGGCTCGTCACCCAGGCGCAGTCTCCGCTCCTCTTCAAGCCGAATCACCGATGCCTCGGCGCTGAGGTGGTTCGACCAGGACACTCGGGAGTCCGTCTTCCGCTTGTTCACGCTGCGAAGCGCGCCCGGCGTTGCACGCTGGGCATAAAGTGGGGCGAGGTAGCCGGCGACGGCTTTTGCCTCAGCGGCGGATGGGGGCCGAGAGAGCACCCGCAGGAACAACTCGCGGCACAGCGCCGACACCGGCTGCTGCTTCAGCGCCAGATCGACAAAGGCCCCGTCGTCGGACAGTCGCACCAGTCGGGCGCCGACATTACCGTTGGCCAGGATCAGAGTCTGCATGGGCGATGCACCTTCATCTCGGGTGCTTGCCGGGTTCTGCCGCGAGGGACGCCACCCGAACGTGCTCAGGATGTCGACCATCCCCTGGGATTCCGGCAGTGCGAGTGCGGGGCGGTCGCGCTCGTTGGAGAGGGCGGCGAATTCCCACGATCGGCACGGAGCGCCCAGGTTCAGGAACTGGGAGAGGGGCCGGTCGCCCAGTGGATTCAAGTTTAGATCCTCGGTGTCGAACTTCTTGCCGACAGCGAGAAACAGCGAATCCACAATCTGCTCGGCGCTCAAGCGTCGCCGATAGGGTCCGGCAAAGGTGGGTACAGATTGGCCGGTTGGGTCAGAGATTGGACGTCGCTGATACAGATCCGACGTGAAGCAAAGACGAGCAAAAGCCTTCAGGTCAAATCCGTCCGCGACGAACCGATTGGCCAGACTCGCCAGCAATTCGGAGTGGACCGGTTTGGAAAGGCTCCAATCATCCACGGGTTCCACAAAGCCCCGACCCATAAGCCGCTTCCAGAGGCGATTGACGAGCACCTCGGCGAAGCGCCGGTTCTCTGGAGCCACGAGGAGCGTGGCCAGCCGCTTGCGGTCGGCGGGTGTCGACTTCTCGGTAGACGCTAGCTCCGGAAGCGGGAAGCGGGTGTCTTCGGCAAAACGCTTGAAGCACCAGGCTGCGGGAATGGCTTCACCGGCCTTCGAGGTCACCTTTACCAGCGGGCGACGGGCCCCTTCTCGGAACGGAACGGTGCTGGTCGCCGGGATGACTTCCTTCTTGCCGGAAAGCATCGAGGCCAGCCCGAACAAGTCCTTCTGAAGGAACGGGTGGCTCGGAGCATCGTGACAGCGGGCACAGCCGAGGTTCTCACCCAGAAACGCCTGGGACAGGATATGACTCTTCGCCGCCATCGGAGAGTCGTTCAAGGTTGCCTGGCCAAAGCCGGAAGGCCCACCTTGCAGGGCGCTCCCCTCCATCAGCACCAACTCCGCCGCGATGCGATCGAACGGCAGGTTGTCTTCTAGAGACTGGTGCAGCCACCAGCGGAACGGACCCGTGTTGTTGAGATCCGGCTTCAGGATGCTCGGGTTTTCAGCCAGCACATCCTGCCAGTAGGAGACCCAGTGATCCGCCCACCCTTCGGTCTGCAGCGCCCGATCGATCGCCCGGGTGCGGCGTTGGGCGGCCGGCTCGGAGAGGAATCGGCGGATCTCTTCAATCGTGGGAACTCGGCCGGTCGTGTCCAGCGAGAGTCGGCGAAGAAACTCCAGATCACCGATGCGGGGTGAGGCAGGTGTCTTCTCGCGGGCCAGTGATGCGCGCAGGTAGCGATCGATCGGGTTCTCGGAAGTGATGGTTGGCTCTTGCGTCAGGAGCCACGTCCGCACCTCAGCATGACGGCGATTCCATGCCTCCACTGCGGTCCGTCCGACGCGGCGGCGTGTTGTCCGATCCTGATCTCGATGACGGGCCTGAGAGAGTTCGGCGTAATTCTCCCAATCGGCGTCGGTGAGGAGCGGTCCGGCCCCAGGCGCGAGCAATCGTGGCGTGGATCCGGGCAGTCCGAAGCTGACCGAAAGCTCGCCGGGCGTGGGCGTGAGTCCCTTTCCCCCGATGACGGCGGTCAAGACGACTTCGTGAACCGACGAGTCCAACACCACTGGCGCCACCTGCTCCTGCAGGGGAAACGCTGCCGGGCGGATGGAGCCGACACTCTTCGGCGGTGGCGGAGGAACGGGGTCGTTTCCCGACAGGTTGGGCTTCTGGGGCGCGGTTCGCGCAATCTCCCGGCCATCCACCACAAGTCGCGCGGCGCCTCTGGCTCTCAGCCGGAACTCATACTCTCCGGGGGCGAAGGTGCGCTTGAGATTCGCTCGAAGCACGAACGGGGTAGAGCGATCCAGCGGGAGCGCATTGGCCGAGTATCGGGTGGGGATTCGAACGAAGCCGAACGCCGGCTCCACGTATTGTTCCATGGCGCGACCCGTCGGATCGAGCTCCGTTCCGGGCTTCACCTTTTCGAAGAGCTCCACATCCACGCCTGTCGTGGACTGGGCGACTTCTCGGGGTGCTGTCCACGCAGCCATGAGCGGGCCCAGCGACAGAGTCAGCGCGGCAAGGGTGGTGAGGCGGCGACTGTTCATCTAGTCTGATCTCCGATCAACGGAAAAGGGCCCGGACGGGCTGCCCCAGGGCGACGGTCCACGGACGATTGAGCTGGTCGATCACCTCAGTCTCGGGTGTCAATCCCAGGGCGGCATAGATCGTGGCAGCCACATCTTCGGGTGACACGGGATCCTCGGCGGGGTAGGCAGCGATCTCATCCGAGCGACCGTAGGCGGCGCCGCCCTGAATTCCCCCGCCCGCTAACATGATGGAATAGCAGTGCGGCCAGTGATCTCTACCCGCTTGCTTGTTGATTTCCGGAGTTCGGCCGAACTCGCCCATCACCACCACCAGAGTTTCTTCCAGCAGGCCACGCTCTTCCAGATCGAGCAGCAGCGCGGCAAGGCCCTGATCGGTGGGAGGCAACAATGAGTTTTTGAGAAAGTGGTGGTTTCTTCGGTGAGTGTCCCAGCACTGGTTGGAATCCGACCCGGAGTCGGGCCCCCAGGTGACCGTGACAAGTCGAACGCCCGCCTCGACCAGACGTCGCGCGAGGAGGAGCGACTGTCCCATGTGGTGTGGACCGTAACGCTCTCGATTCTTCTGGGTCTCAGACTCCAGACGACAGGCCGCGCGAACCGGTCCGCTCGTCAGGAGTTCGAAGGCCCTACGATAGTAGGCAGAAGAGTCCTTGCCCGCTGGCGACTGATCGAGATGCTCGAGAGTGCGCTCCACGCCCTTCAGCAGGTGCGCTCGTCGCGCCACGCGGTGGTCCGGGATTGCGGGAGGGGCAGTGAGGCCGGGGAGCGCGAACCTGGGTTGGGTGGGATCGCCGACCACGAACGGATCGTGGGCGCCGCCGAGGAAGCCGGCCCGCTGTCCTGGCAGATACTCTCCGTTGTTGGTGAGCAGGGCGGGAATCTGAACCCAACTCGGCGCAGAACCTGCGGAAGGGCGCAGGGTAGACATCACCCCGCCGTACCCCGGAAAGTTCGTGCGACGATCTCCGAGGATCAGCCCGCCGTTCACGCGAGGCGTCCTCCCGGTTAGGCAGTAGTAAGCGCCGGCATTGTGGTCGAACACATCGTGGCTGACCGAGCGGATCAAGGCGTACCGATCGGCAATCCGGGCGAGATTGGGCAGATGCTCGCAGACGAATCGTCCGGGAATATTGGTGCGAATCGGTTCGAAGGGACCCCTCACCTCGCTGGGTGAATCCGGTTTCAGATCCCAGGTATCTTGGTGGGCCAAACCGCCCTCCTGGAAGAAGAAGATGCACGATCGGGCCTTGCCGAACGGCCGCGAAACGGACGCTCCAGCATCATGCGCCAGCAGATCGGCCAGGGTGAGGCCAAGGGTCGACAGACCTCCCAGGCGCAGCAACTCCCGGCGGCGTACTCCGGAACAGAGTCGCCCGAACCCTCTACCCACATCGATCATGCGGTTCACCCTTCCGGCGGGCGGCGGCATCGCAGGCCTCGTCGTCGATACTTGCAAATCGTTTCAAGCCGGCGGTACGTTACTCCTGCCGACTCTTGCCACACGGAACCGACAGAGTAGCGCGGGTGGCCGAGTCCCGCCGGCAATTCCCAACATGCTTCGAGGGGACAGAAGGAAAACAGGCCCAGAACCGAGTACCTAACTCCAACGCACCGATTGAGAGGCCGAAAGCGCTTCCGACGATGCGGTTCGCAGGGTGTCTGTATTCCCCGAAGGCGCGGCTTTCGATGGGAAGGAGAAGCACGGATGAAGAACTGGATAGCCGTGGGCTTGTCGGTGATCCTGATGGCCGGCATGCTCGCCATTAGCGGATGCGGAGAAACCGTGAAGGAGGAAGACGGCACTTCCGCCGCCAGCCAACCGCCTCCTCCCCCTCCCGGCGCAATGCCCGGCGGCCCCGGCGCCGCTCCCGCCGCTCCTGGCTCCGGCGGCGCTGCTCCGGCTCCGGCGCCGGCTCCCAAGTAGGCTCCCGCACCGGTTCCATCTCCACGGTGGACCGTATTCGCTGTTCCGCGGGGCCCAGGTTGCCGCGGAACAGCCCTCATAGGTTCCAAGCGGGCTTTAATCCTTGTCCCCGTCCCCCGAACCATCCCAGTCCGTTGCGTTCGCCTGCGCTCCGTCCCACCCGATCTATTCCTCACCCCTCGCCGGAAGCTCCGATAACAGCGGTTTCGACGTGATGTGCCTCAGATCACAATTTTTTCAGGAATCAAAAACGACGAAGGAGTTGCAATGCGTAGTTGCAAACGATAGATCGTCTCAACCTCTCCGCGGCGAGGCATCAACGGAGTTCTTCAGCCGCGGCAAAGACAAGGGAGCAACGATGCATACGCCTCGCACACGCCGAGCGTTCACCCTGATCGAGCTACTCGTGGTGATCGCCATCATCGCCATCCTGGCATCCATTCTCTTCCCCGTGTTCGCACAGGCCCGAGAGAAGGCTCGCCAGACTCAGTGCATCTCGAACCTGCGAAACGTCGGGACTGCGATCCAGATGTACACGCAGGACTACGATGAGAACCTGCCTTACGTCGCCGTCTATGGCGGCGGCACCCCGCTGCATGCGGCTGGATACGGCTGGAGCCAGTGGGTCCAGTGGATCAAGCCGTATATCAAGAACTACGGCGTGTTCAACTGCCCGAGTTCGACTCGGAACTACACCTTCGGTCCGGCCAACGATCGATACATCTGCAACCTGGGCTACAACGAGTTGCTGTTCCACAACAGCTCCGGGTGGGCGAATCTCGCGACGCTTTCATCCGTTCCTGCCGGTGTCACCGGCGTGGCGGTGATTGCGGATTCCGGGTATGGCCCGATGTTCAACGACTGGGGTAATGCCGATAACGGCAACAGCCAGTGCCCGACCGACGCCGTGGGCTTCGGCCTGCAGCGCATCAAGTATGCGGTCAACCCGCCCTGGGAAGCGCCTCGGCCCAACTGTGCCACCCGCCACGGCGGCTCGGGCTCGGGGATCGTTTATGCCGACGGCCATGCCAAGTTCGTTGCCTTCGGAAAGATCCGCGGCGGCTACCAGACCGCGTGCCAGAACCCAGTTGTTCGACCGAACCTGCCGCAGTGCCCGTAACACCAGGCCCCGCCTGATCCGACCTCGTCGGACAGGATGAGCCGCAGGGGGTGTTGCCCACTCGATGTGAGTTGGGTGACGCCCCCTTCTTTATGTACTCGACACAACCTCGCCGGATATCTCGCCCGCTCCGGACCTGGACCCGGCCGTGAGTCCATCCGAACCACCAGGGAGTCCCGATGCCGGCGGGACCCCGCCCCCGGAGCCGCCTGGTCCACCGGGGGCGCGCGTCACTCTTTCGCGCCGAATGACCCCATGGCCCTCCTGTTGTGATTCATTTCTTGATGGGAAGTGAATCAAGGTTGACGAGGCGATCGGGTCGGACTGGATGCGGTACTTTCAGGCGGTCCAGCAGCAGGTGCTGGATTGGAACCGGGAGCATCCCAAAGCCACTTGGGCAGAGTTGGACGCCGCAGTCTGGCGGCAGCTTTCCGGTGTTCACATGCGCATGATGGAAGACGTTGTGGCCGCAAGACCGCTGGCAAGCTTTTCTCAAATGCCCGAGGAGGAGCGGCCCTGCTGTTCCGAGTGCGGGGACCGCCTACAGTCTCGGGGAACCAAGACCCGTAAACTACGGTCCGTAGGCGAAGAAGTGATCCGGCTCGAACGAGCGGAAGGGGTGTGCCCGACCTGCGGTCGGGCTTTTTTCCCCTCTGGACCTTGAACTGAACCTGTCGCCCGGAGTCTTGACCCCGCCTTTGCGGCGTTTGCTCGTAGCGTCTTGCAACGATGCTCAGTCGTTCAAGATGGGCGCCGAGCAGTTCATGCGTTACCCGGGGACACGTATCAGTGTATCGACTGCGCGGCGCTACACCGAGTGCGATGGAGCGTTGTGTTTGACTGGGCGGGAGAGGAGTCGTCCTCTCAGACCAGACCTGCCAGAGGTGGAAGGTTCGGCTGTCGAGCCAGAGGTTGGAGAGACTCTTCAGTCGGCGGGCGCAGCGGGTTCAGTGCATAAGATCGATGTAGTAGAGCCGGTCGAGGCAACTGAGGTTCAGGAACCCGGCCCTGGAACGACGCCTGAAGCCGATCCGAAGGAGAACTTGCACTTGCCGAAGTCACCAAAGATGTGGGTTTCGGCCGATGGCGCCATGGTTCGACTTGTGGGGGGATCCTGGCGAGAGGTGAGGTGCCTGGTGGTCGGAGTGGTTCAGCCGGCTCCCCACCCGAAGGATCCGGAACGAGTTCGGACCACGGAGCAAAGCTACTACGCTCGATTGTGCGACAGCGCGAAGCACTTCATTGCGTAGCCATCCCACAATGAAATTGTCGGTCGGGCCACCTAAAGTAACTACTGGGATAGGGTCTTAACCGGCGCTCTAACGGCCATCGTGATGGCCGGGCTACTCGTAATGAGTGGCTGCTCGGAGTCCAGGACGGTCGACGGACCTTCTCCCTCCGGCTCAGTCTCATCCCCTGGGGCTCCGGGAGCCCCCGGAGCGGCCGGAGCGTCTGGATCGCGCGGGGCAGCAGGAGCGCCGGGTGCTCCGGGGAAGCCGGGAGCCCCTGGAGCACCCGCCCCATCTCCCATGCCGGTTCCCGGGCCTCCTGGGGCGCCTGGCTCACCTGGAGCGCCGGGGGCACCGGGGCCAGAGGGACTTCCCGGTCCGTCCTCTCCGGAAAACCCACGATAGGCTGAGAGACCCGCGCGTCCGTCCTGCGGGAAGTCCCAACCCGGGGACGGGGCGTGTAGGCGCCCTTCCGGCGCCGAAAGTGGGCATGGCCCTGCGGTTCCGCCGTAGCTGGTACACCCCAGCAGCAACAACGACGAAACCATCCGCAAAGCACGGGATCTACCCCGCGCTGCGGCCGTCCCAGAGTCAATGACTCCGGCAATCGCCCGCGACCCTCCCATGACGAATCCCAACAAGGTGGACTGGTTCGTTATGGGCTACCGGCAACAACACCAGACATTCTGGGAGTGCCGGCGACGAGGAGTGGGATTGGTAGGGAGTAGAGCTGCCAACCTGCTCCTGGAAGCGGGCAGACCGCCGAAGGTGTGACGTCAGATGGGCGCGGTGCTTTCGAACCGGCGCCTGGCGGCGAGACCCGACATGTTCGCGACCGCAGGGATGAGCGCCGAAGTTCCAAAGTGCCGATTGAGTCGAAGACGTCCACCGACCGATCTGTGCGCAGAGTTGCCCCCTCCGGGGAACGACCCCAAGGATCACCAGAATTACCCCCTTGACAAGGGGGGTTCACGGCCCTAAACTCTTGCCTGTCGACGGGAACGCCCCGGAGTTAAGGAAGCCCGAAAAGAGCAGCCTTGACGAGAGAAGAGCACCCTGGTAGACTGACAGCCGCTTCGAGAGAAGAAGCGGCGATCCTTGAAAACTGAACAGTGGGGACGAGCAAAGTTTAGTAAGGTCAGGAGTGGCGGATCCGCCCTTCGGGGTGGACCACATGGTACACGTCAGATCCGGCTGAACGAAAGTTCGGCAGAGGATATTTTCGTGGAGAGTTTGATC
>SXGS01262971.1_pt1 | contig 28268 bp, 23 predicted proteins | sample 3174681 | NCBI WGS metagenome assembly SXGS01 (sample SAMN11356861, study PRJNA531348) | freshwater metagenome | isolation source: freshwater sample F1-80 | place: China: Fuxian Lake, Yuxi | collected 2017-12-25 | reverse complement strand
CGTCATTTCGCCTTGAACATCATTAAACAAGACCCCAACCGTAAGCTCGGTGTCGCCAACTCACGCAAACGGGCTGGCTGGGATCGTAACTACCTGCTCAGCCTACTCTCCACGGCACGCGCCTAGAACTCGATTGCCCTGTCCACACACATTGTCTTCAGAAGGGCGACCTGCACCTCCATGGCCCTTCACCGGGGGTTTCATGGAGAGAATACTTGAGCCCGAGGTGATGGACGGCCAGGAGCAGTCCGACGCCTACGCCCGCGCCGACTTCGCCGCCGTCAACCAGGCCTTCGTCGAGCGCTTCTGCGACCTCTTCCCCGACCAGACCAGCGGCCGCTTCATCGACCTGGGCTGCGGCCCGGCCGACATCCCCGTGCGGCTTTGCCGCGCGCTGCCCGGCGTCACCGTCTGCGCCATCGACGCCTCGCCTCCCATGCTGGCGCTCGCCCTCCAGGCCGTCCGCGACGAGGGCCTCGACGACCGGATCGAGCTCGTCGAGGGCTACGTCCCCGTCCACCTCTCCCCCCCCAGGCGCTTCGACGCCGTCATCTCCAACAGCCTCCTGCACCACCTGCCCGATCCCGACGCCCTCTGGCGCCAGCTCGCCGACGTCGCCTCCCAGGGGGCCTGCGTCCTCGTCGTCGACCTCATGCGCCCTGACTCCCGCGAGGCCGCCGAGGACATCGTCCAGACCTACGCCGCCGACGAACCCGAGGTCCTGCGCACCGACTTCTACTGCTCCCTCCTGGCCGCCTTCACCCCCCAGGAGGTCCAGGCCCAGCTCGACCGCCACCCCGCCCTGGCCGACCTCCGCGTCCACGTCATCAGCGACCGCCACCTCGCCGTCTGGGGACACTGCCGCTGACCTCGCCGCCCGAGGCCGGGCGCCCTCAGATCAAGAACCTCCCCCGCCCGCCCAGCATCGACCTCGCCCCTTGAAGCTTCTCATCCCCCTGGCGTCTGAGCGGCTGGCCTGCCTCTCTCGGGCGGGCCCGCTCAAGACGAGAGAGGACCATGAAGATCCTGCAGATCAAGGCTGTGCGCGCGCCAGAGCTCCCGTCGGGGAGCTTGATCGACGGGCGCTTTGAGATTACCGACAGACTCGGCAGGGGCGGCTTCTCGGTCGTCTACCAGGCCCTCGATCTCCTGACCGGCGCCCCCGTCGCCCTCAAGCTGCTCGACCAGGACCTCCCCGAGAGCCACGCCGTCTCCATCCTCCAGCGCTTCGAGCGCGAGGCCAGCACGCTGACCGGCCTCTCCCACCCCCACATCGTCCAGGCCCGCGCGGCAGGCACCCACGCCCTCACCGGCCAGCCCTACATCGCCATGGACCTGCTCGACGGCCAGGGTCTCGACGCCCTCCTGATCCGGAGGGGGGCGCTCAGCCCCGCCCGCGCCCTGAGCCTGCTCAAGCCCTGCCTGGAGGCGCTGGCCGTGGCCCACGCCGCAGGGATCGTCCACAAAGACCTCAAGCCCTCCAACTTCTTCATCGCTCGACCCGATCAGCCCGACGAGGCCATGCTCATCCTCGACTTCGGCGCCGCCACCCTCAACGCCCTGCCCGACGCGCGGCTGACCCTCAACGGCGAGATGATCGGCACCCCCCAGTACCTCGCCCCCGAGTACATCCGCGACAACATCGTGACCTGCGCGCTGGACGTCTATCAGCTCGGCCTCGTCCTCGTGGAGATGCTCACCGGCGCCGTCGCCGTCGGAACCCACAACCCCGCCCTGTGCCTGATCTTCCACTCCCGGGGCGACCTGGACATCCCCGCCGAGCTTCGATCCAGCCCCCTCGGCCCCGTCCTCCAGCGCGCCCTGGCCCTCGATCCTGCCGACCGCTTCCCCGACGCGGCAGCCCTGCTCGACGCCCTCAATGCCCTCGACCCGTCCTCCCTGCCCGATCTGAGCCGGCGCGCTCGCGGCGCCTCCCTCTCGCCCAGCTACCACGGCCAGCTCCGGGCGCTCGCCCTCGACGCCCCCGACGAAGACGCCACGGCCCTCATCATCAAGGCAGACCCCTCGCTCGTCGTCGTCGAGGCGCTGGAGCCTGTTTCCATCAAGGCCCTGGAGCCTGCCTCTCACGATCGCACCTGGAGCCGACTGGGGGCCTTGTTGGCGCTGCTGGCCTTGCTCGGCGGCGCGGCGCTGATCGCCCTTGGCGCTGTGGCCCTCGACACCCCGGAGCGGGCCGCGGGCTCCGCCGCTAACCCCCCCAGCCAGGGCGCCGACGAGGTGATCGTCGCTCGTCGCTCGATCCAGATCGCAGAGGTCGCTCGGTCCGCGCCTCGATCATCATCGAAGAAGTTGTTGAATTTGGACGAGGTTCATCGAAAAAACGAGGGGGTCGGAGGTGGTGAGGGGGCGAAGGTTCGAGCCGGAGCCGGCGTGGGTTCTCGGTTGAGCGTGTTGTCGGTCAAGTCGGTCGAGAGCTCGGGTCACCCCAGCGAGGCGGGGCCTGGGAACTTGCTGGACGGCGATCCGTCGACGGTCTGGGCGGGGTGCAGCGGCGAGGCGCGGTGGGTGTCGATGGGGCTGTCGTCGGGGTCGGAGGTGAGGGGGTTCGTGGTGGCGCTGGGCTATGATCTGGATCTGCCGGAGGGCGGCGCGCCGGCTCGGGTGCGGGTGGTCGCGGAGGGGGGGCGTGCGCGCGAGATCGAGGTCGAGCGTCGGCCTGGGCTTCAACGGATCGCGCTCGACAGGCCGCTCAAGGCCGAGGTGTTGAGGTTTGAGCTGCCCGCCGGGGTCCACGCGCTCGGGGAGCTTCAGATCTGGGGCGTGCCATCGGGCGGGTGAGGCGTGGGCTCCGAGATGGGGACGTTGCGGTCGGTGCACCGGTGTGCCCTCGGGCGGGTGAGGTGTGGAGGTTCGGCGTGCCCGGCGTCTGCGACTGGTCGGAGCGGAGAGGGCGCGTTGGAGCCTGGAGGGCATTTCTGGAGACGGGTTCAGGGCAGGGCGCTTTGGGTGAGGTTGGTGAGGCGGGCGTAGTTCAGGGTGCCGACGACGGTGTGCTGGATGTTGCCTTCGGGGTCGATGATGAGGGTGGTGGGGTAGCCCTGGAGGCGGAGGCTGTGTTTCGTGGCGATCGAGCCGGCGAGGATGGGCCAAGTGACGCCCATCCTGAGGGCGCCGGCCAGGGCTTGATCGGGCGCGCCTGACTCCATGACGACGCTGTAGAGCTGGATCTGGTCCTTGTCCTTGATGGCGTCGTGGAAGCGGGCGAAGTCGGGCAGCTCTCGCTTGCAGGGCTCGCACCACGTGGCGAAGAAGTTCAGCACGACGACCTTCCCGCGGAGGCTTTGGAGCGTGACGGTCTGACCGTCCGGGGAGCGCAGGGCGAGGGGCGGGGCGGGCGCGCCGATTTTTTTCTCCTTGTTTTTCAAAGGGTTGGCCAATCGGGGAGGGCGTGGGGGCTGGCCGGTGCCGAGCTCCGAGGCGCCGTCGCGGGGTGCCCAGACGCGGACGGTGGAGCCGTCGGGGCGAGTCTGGATGTGTTCGACGTAGTTTCCGACGATCTGGGGCTGTGGCGGGGTGGGGAGGGGCTGGTCGCGCTCGGCCACGACGGCTGGGCCGCTCGCGGGGGTGTTGAGCTCTGCGAGCGCGTCGCGGCCGAGGTCGGTGATGTGTTCGCCGAGGGCGAGCCAGGTGACCGCGGCCAGGGTGGCCAGCAGGACGGCCCCGACGAAGACCTTGACGGCGGGGGGCGTGGGGCGACGCTCGGAGACGCCGTCGGAACGATCAACGCCGTCGGAGACGCCGTCGGCACGATAGACGCCGTCAGCACGATAGACACCATCGGCACGATAGACGCCGTCGGAGACGCCGTCGGCACGATAGACGCCGTCGGCACGATAGACGCCGTCGGCACGATCAACGCCGTGATGCCGTCGGCCTGGATCGGAGGCGCCGTTGGAGGGGCCGTGGGCGCGGTGGAGATCGGGCTTGTTGTCGACGAGGCCGACGAGGGCGCCGATGGGTCGGCTGGAGGGGAGGTCGCGGGCGGCCAGTTCGAGGGCGGGGCTGGGTTTGAAGGCCGGGGGGAGGCCGGGGGGCCTTGGGGCGGGGCGGCGCTCGGGGATGGGCAGGGGCGCGTTGGGATCGAAGGTTCGTCTGGTCTGGGGCAGGGCCTGCTCGCTCCGCTCTGTCGAGGGGGTTGGCGGGTCGGGGTCGAAGGTGGGCATGTCGAGTTCGGGCCAGCGCGCGTCGTCCAGCCCGGGATCGAGCGGGTCGACCTCGGGGAGCTCGGGCCAGTGGCCGAAGGCGTCGCGGGGGTCGCGGGTCTGGGGGAGGAAGGGGTCGTCGTCGTCGAGGGGTGGGCCGAAGAGGGCGTCAACGAGCGCGTCCTGCGAGACGGGGAAGAGGGCGCGGCAGCCGACGCACCGGATCTGCACCTCGGGGTCGAGCCCTGGATCGTCGGGTGTCGCGTTGAGGGTGTCGCAGACGGGGCACTGGGTCTTCATGGCGTTTCGGGGTCGTGCGTGCAGGGGCGCAGGTGGAGTATGGCGGGTGGGGTCGTCGGAGGCAACCGGAGGGGGGACAAGCGCCTGGGATCTGGGATAAGATCGGCCGGGTTGGGGTTGATGGGCTTGGGAGGCTTGCGTGGGTTGGATCTGGTTGGCGTTCTTCGCTTCGGGGATCGCGGGGTTGAGCTATGAGGTGGCGTGGCTGAGGTACCTGTCGCACCTCTTCGGGGCGTCGACGCCGGCGGTGGCGACGACGGTGTCGGTCTTCTTCACGGGGCTGGCGCTGGGGGCGTGGGCGGGCGGGCGGGTCTTTGATCGGCTGGAGCGGCCCGTGGCGGCCTACGCGGCGTTGGAGCTGTGCATCGGGGTGACGGCCTCGCTGGTGCCGCTGGTCTTCCGGCTCCTGGACGGCTGGCTGGTGGTCGACGGGGCCGGCGAAGGGGGGGGGCTGGGGGTCTTGCTGGCGGGCTCGCTGGGGCTGATGATCGTGCCGACGACCTTGCTGGGGGCGACCTTCCCGGCGATGGCGTCGGTCTTGCGCGCGATGGACAACCCGGTGGGCTCGACGGGGCTTTTCTATGGCGTCAACACGCTCGGCGCGGTGGTCGGCTGCCTGGGGGTGTCCTTCGTCGCGCTGCCGGCGCTGGGGCCTGGGGCCACGACCTGGGCGCTGGCGGTGATGAACGCGGGGATCGCGCTGGCGGTCTGGTGGGCCAGCGGGCGTCTGGACGCCGCGGCCGCCGGGGTGGCGTCGGCCAGATCGGAGGCAGCGGGCGGCGAGGCCTCGGAGGTCGCGGGCGAGCTTGGGGGGCAAGGCGCGGGAGAGGGCAAGGCGGCGTTTCCGTTGGCGGGGGCGCTGGCGCTGGCGGGGGCCAGCGGCTTCGTCTCGATCGCGGTCGAGGTGCTCTGGATCCGGGGTCTGGCGCTGTCGTTCACGGCCTCGGTCTATGTCTTCTCGCTGGTGCTGGCGGCCTTTCTGGTGGGCATCGGGCTGGGGTCGCTGGCCCTGGGCGGGATCTTCAAGCGGCGGGCGGCGACGTCGACGCACCTGGTGATGTTGTACCTGGGGGCGGGCCTCGGGGTCTGGCTGACCTTGTCGCTCTTTCCGGAGTTGATGCCGGTGAGCCTGTCGCTGATGTCCAGCGGGGCGGTGTCGAGCTGGTCGGGCTTCCTGGGATCGATGGGGTTGATGTCGGTGCTGGTGATGTTGCCCTCGACGCTGGCGATGGGGGCGTCCTTGCCCCTCTTGATCGGGATGGCCACGCGGGGTCGAGGCGAGGCCAGCAGGGCGGCGGGGCGCATCTATGGGATCAATACGGTCGCGGGGGTGCTCGGCAGCCTCGCGGGGACCTTCTGGCTGATGCCCTGGCTGGGGGTGTCGAAGGCCCTGGCGCTGATGGCGGCCTGCTTCGGGGTGATCGCGCTGACCTGCGCCTTGATCGGGGGCGTCGATCGTCGCCTTGCGGTCGCCTGCGGGGTGTGGGTGTTGAGCATCGGGGGGCTCTCGGTCGGCGGCTTGAGCCCGGAGATCAACCCGCTCAAGGAGCGCTTTGGTCAGGAGCTGCGCTTCTACGAGGACGACCCCTCGGGGACGATCACGATCCACGAGGACGCGCGGGGGGTGCTGGAGCTGAGGCTCAACAACCAGCACGGGCTGAGCAACACGGCGCCGGCCACGGTCGAGATGCAGTACACGCTCGGCCACCTGCCCATGGCGCTGCACCCGGCGCCCAGGCGCGCGCTGCTGATCGGCTTCGCCACGGGGACGACCCTGTCTGCGATGGCCGAGCACGGCGTCGAGCGGCTCGACTGCGTCGAGCTTGTCGAGCGGGTGCTGGATCTGGCCCCCTGGTTCGAGTCCGTCAACCAGCGCGTCGCCGCGAACCCCGCCGCCCACCTCGTCGCCGCGGACGGCCGCCGCTTCGTCGCCTCGCCGGGGGCGCAGTACGACGTGATCGTCGGGGACCTCTACATGCCGCGCGATCCCGGCGTCGGCGCGCTCTACAGCCTGGAGCATTTCCGCAGCATCCGCGCGAGGTTGTCGCGCGACGGGGTCTTCGTGGCGTGGCTGCCGCTCTTCCAGATGGGGCCGCAGGAGGTGGCCTCGGTGGTGCGGACCTTCCTGGAGGTCTTCCCCGAGGCGGAGGGGTGGGTGGGCAACTGGGTGGCCAGCTCCCCGGTGCTCGGGCTCGTCGGGTGGGCCGGCGCGCCCTTCGCGCCCGAGGGCGTCGACGCGCAGCTCCAGGCGCGGGTGATGGCCTCGCTGGAGCGCGCTCCCGGCGTCGGGGCCTTGCCGGCGGGCGGCTCCTTCGTCGTCTCCAGAGGGAAGGACGAGCGCTTCCCGACTCGGCGGCTGCTTGGCCCCGCCCACCTGCGGGCCTGGGCCGGTCAGGCGCCGATCAACAACCTGGAGCGCCCCCTGATCGAGTTCTCGGCGCCCCGATCGCTGATGGAGGCCGCGCTGTCCAGGCGGCCGCTGGCTGGCGCCAACCTGGAGCGCATTGCTCAGATCGGGACCTTGAGCCCGCAGGCCTGGCAGCGGCCTTCATCCGAAGTTCCTTGAGAGAGCGGGATGGGTGGGGTAAAGATAGGACAACTGCCAGGTTGACAAGCCCTCGGGGACGCTGATGGACATCAACGCGCAACTTGTGAGCCTTCGCGAGACGCTCTTCCAGGCGCCGAGCACCTCGACCTGGGAGCGCTTGTGCGAGCAGCTCACCGAGCTGCCCGAGGGCGAGTGCCTGGAGGTGGCCCTGGATTACGCCCAGGAGCACCTGAGCCGCTGGCCCGACGCCCTCAGGCAGGCCCCCCGGCGGTGGGTCCCGCTCTTGCTGGCGGGCCTCCCCGACCCCCGCCTCAAGCTGGTCCGGCGGCTGGATCTGGGGCGCCAGCCGCTCGGAGTCGAAGGGGCCAAGCGGCTCGCCCGGTGCCCCAACCTCAGCGCCCTGACCATGCTCGTGCTCCACGACAACAACCTCGGCGCCGAGGGCGCCCGCGCGCTGGCCGACTCGCCCCACTTCGGCGGGCTCAGGCACCTGGTCGTCGCCTCCAACCGGATCGGGGTCGAGGGCGCCCTGGCCTTGACGCGCGGCGGTCGCCTCCCCAACCTCCGAGTGCTCGACTTGAGCTGGAACGCGCTGTCGCCCGGCCGAGGTCAGGTGCTCTCCGAGCTTGGCGCCTTCGGCCAGCTTGAGCGCCTGGTGCTGGCGGCCAACGACTTGCGCCGAGAGGGCGTCGAGGGGCTGGCCGAGGCGCCCATCCTGGACACGCTCCTGGCGCTGGACCTGTCCACCAACGCCCTCTGTGACGAGGGCGCCGAGGCCTTCTTCTCCTCCCCCCGCCTCGGGCTCCTGCGCCAGCTCAGAGTGTGCGACAACGCCCTGGGCCAGCGCGCGCTCCAGGCGCTGGCCCAGGCCCCCGCGCTCGGCGGCCTCGTCTCCCTCAACCTCGCCGGCAACCGCGTGGGGCCGGGCGGCGGCAGGGCGCTGGCCTCAAGCCGCACCCTGCGCCAGCTTGAGGTCCTGGACCTGAGCGCCGCCGACCTCGACCCCGGCGCCGCCTGCGCGCTGGCCGGCTCGGGCGTGCTCGACACCGTCCGCCACCTGGATCTCTTCCAAAACGCGATCGGGGCCGAGGGCGTCGCGGCCTTGGCCGACAGCCCCCACGTCGAGCACCTGCGCCACCTCTACATCGGCGCCAACGGCCTTGGCGACGCCGGCGTGCAGGCGCTGGCGGCCTCAAGATCCATGGCGGCGCTCGAAGGCCTGGAGCTGTCCGAGAACCAGATCGGAGCCGAGGGCGCCCGCGCGCTGGCCCGCTGGCCCTCGCTCGCGGGCGTCCAGACCCTCTCCTTGTGGGACAATGAGCTTGACGACGAGGCCGCCGCGGCGCTGACCCGCTCTCCCTTCCTCGGCGCGCTCGACAAGCTCAACCTGTCCAACAACCGCATCGGCTGCGCGGGCGCAGAGGCGCTGGCCGACGCCCCTGCCCTCAAGTCGCTGCGCGCGCTGTCGCTGACCAACAACCCCATCGGCGATCGCGGCCTCAAGGCGCTCCAGTCCTCCGCCCACCTCAGCGACGCGGTCAAGGCCTCGATCGCCACCCAGCGGATGGCCGCGCCCGGCGAGGGCAGGGCTTGAGGCCCACCACCTCCTGACGCCCTGTCGCCATCTGCACCGCCAGGCAGGCTCATCGAAGGTACAGGGGTCCGCGACGCTTGGAGAGCGCCCCGGGACCCTGGCACCCGCGGGGGCTCGTCGGCTGGGGCCGGTCGCCGCCCCGCTCCGGACTGGCTTGCACTTTTTTTTTAATGTATGGATGGGGTCGTGGGTCCAATAAGTATCGCGCTGGGCGTCGATGGATCAGCCAGGGGCTGAATCGCTTCTCAAAACGAACCTCATCTTGAGGTAACGGAGGGGGATCATGTCTGTTTTTGTCAACAAGATCAAAGGTTTGAGGTTGGTTGTCTTCTTCGGTGCGCTCTCCCTGCTGGCGGGGTGCGGCGGAGGTGGTGGCGGCGAGGAGCTGGAGGAGGACGAGGCCTTCGCCGAGGCGATCCCGAACGACGACATCCTGGGTGTGGACGTGGGCGCGGAGTCGGGTCAGGGCTTGACGCTGGAGCAGGGGTTGGAGGGTGAGCCCTCGCGGATCGCGGAGCACGCGGTCAAGACGGCCAACCGGATCAAGGCGGCGCGCGAAGCGACGCACGAGGTGGTCGAGCAGATCCTGTCGGGAGAGGGCGGGGAGCAGGTGGAGGTCGGGGGTCTGGACTGTCGGGTGTTCAAGAAGGACATCGGCGAGCAGTCCTGGAAGCTGAGTTCTTGCCTGAAGCAGGCCCGCGCCAAGCGCTTCGTGTTCAAGCTGGAGGGGGCGGCCCAGGGGTCGTCGGACTTCGTGATCGTGATGGCGGGCGAGGGGGCGGTGCTGCCGCGGGCTGAGGGGAAGCGTCGGGGCGCGGGGCGGATCGGGTACAACCTGGACGCCCTCAACACGCTGACGGGCGAGGGGCCGACGGGCAAGGTGGCGATCGGCTATCGGGCGGCGGGCCGCTTCCGGCAGGTGGTGGCGGCGTTCAAGGGCTTCAAGGCGGCGGGGTCGGACGAGGACTTCTCGGCGGTGTATCGCTTCCGACAGGTGATCGGCCGGGGCGGGTCGCTGAAGTTCATCTTCAAGGCGGATGTGTTGAGCGTCGACAACGGCACGCTGAGCGAGGACAGCGATGGTGAGGACGAGATCGGGCGTGTGTCGATGGCATTTTCGCGGGCGGGCAGGGCGCGGGTGGCGGCGGTGGCCTGCGGCGGCAGCCTGGGTCAGCGCTGCGTGCACGTCCGGGAGTGCTTCGAGACCGACGGGGTGGTGACCTTCGGCAGCCTGGTGCAGGAAGAGGGCGATCTGCCGCAGTTCGACGCGACGGCGTGCCCGGGTGAGGCCGACTTGCCCTTCCCGGAGGACGAGCCGCCTTCGGAGGGTGAGGTGGAGCCGGACGATGGCGACAACGGCGGTGACATCCCCGGGCCGGCGGTCGAGGAGCCGAGCGCGGACGCCACCCAGGAGGGGTAGGGCGTCGAGCGCCTGTCCGGGGAGGGCTCGCGTCGCCATCGGGCTCGCCTGCCCCGGCCTCCTCTTCCTGAACAGCTTATGAGCCGGGGCGCCCTTGCCCCAAGGCAGAAGGCCCCCGCAGCGATCGCTGCGGGGGCCTTCTGCCTTGGGGCAAGGGCGCCGATCGGCGCGCGTGGCTACATGTTGTTGAGCTTGACGCCGAGGTCGATGTGGAGGGCGCCGTTGCTCTGGATGGAGAAGGTGCTGCGGGGGATGTGGAGGGTGCCGGTGTCGTCGAAGGAGAAGAAGCCGCCGGGGACGTGGAGGGTGCCGGTGTCTTCGAAGGCGACGCCGCCGCCGTTGGTGTGGAGGGTGCCGGTGTCGTCGAAGGAGAAGAGGCCGGCCTCGGCGTGGAGGGTGCCGGTGTCGTCGAAGGAGAAGAGGCCGCCGGGGATGTGGAGGGTGCCGGTGTCTTCGAAGGCGAGCAGGTCGGTCATCTCGGCGCTGACGGCGTCGATGACGAGGCTGTGGCCGGCGGCGCTCTTGACGATGCGGGCGTTGAAGGCCGCGCCCTCGGCGTTGATGGCGTCGCGGACGTTGATGAGGGACATCGAGGTGGTGACGTCGACGGCCAGGGTGTCCTCGCCCATGGTCAGCCAGAGGGTGCCCGAGCCGAAGAGGGCCGACCGGATGCTGGACTGGAAGGGGGCCGAGGCGATGGTCTGGCCGATGGCGGTGGCGACGAAGCCGCCGGGGATGTGGAGGGTGCCGGTGTCATCGAAGGCGTTGATGCCGTTGGGGATGTGGAGGGTGCCGGTGTCATCGAAGGCGGCGGGGTTGTTGCCGGACTCGGAGGCGATCATGAGGCGGTGGTGGACGCCGTTGTTGACGACGGCGGCGCGGACGCGGCCCCTGCGGGCGTTGATGGCGGCGGCGATGTCGTAGGCGGACATGGAGGCGGTGACGGAGATCTTGACCATCCCGGCGGTGGTATAGATGAAGAGCTGGCCGACGCCGAAGCCGGCCGGCAGGTTGGGCTTGGCGATGGGCTCGGAGGCCCAGACGGGCGCGACCGCGACGCGGGTGGTGATCATGTCGAGGCTCAGGGCGCCGGTCTCGTCGACGACGGCGGCGCCTGCGGCGAGGGAGAGGCTGCTGGCGCCGTCGGCGGCCATGGCGCCGTGGCCCATCAGGGCGAGCTGCCCGAGGGTCAAGGCCAGCCCGAGGGCGAGCCGCCCGAGGGCAAGCTGCCCGAGGGCGAGCCGCCCGAGGGCGAGCCGCCCGAGGGCCGGGTGGCAGACCTTGGCGCGGCTCTGGAAGGGAGAGTCGATGCCGCACCCCTCCGTGGGGAGCGTGCACTCGGGGGTGTTTGAGGGGTGAGGTGTGTGGTTCATGATGTCCTTCCTTGTCTTCCGAGGTGCTGTTCATCGGCGTCCGCCAGGCGCCGGTGTGGTCAGGCGCTCGTCCTTGAGCGACCTGAGGGCTTCCTGATCTTGGAATCGGAGGGTGGGGGGAGGTCCTTGAGGGGGAAAGTGGGTGGTCTTGTCGGGGAGGTGGAGGGCGGGGAGGGTCGCGGGAGGATAAAGCAGTTGCGCGGCATGGCGCTTGGGGGTATGGTGCGGCTCGCGGCGGCGGGAAGCATCGGATCGCCACGAGCTTGAGTCACAGATCCTTGACTCGATGGGTCTGGTCGGTTAATGAGCCCGGCAGAATCCGGATTCGCGGTGGGATGAGCAAGATCCCCTTCGTCATGAAAGGACGGTCCGCGACCAACCCTCCACACAATCTCTGGTACCCACTGAGATGTTCAAACCATCAAGCAATTCTCAAATGTTGCTGGACCGCACTTCGGGAATGGTCCGGTCTGAGGCGAGCAGGTGGTCGGTCGTGGCGCGTCGGGTGATGTGGGTCGCGTTCGGGGTCGTCCTGGCGTCGGCGTTGGCCGGCTGCATCGAGGATCCCAAGCGCGACATCCTGGACCCGGTCAGCGACTCGGCGGACATCAGCGCCTACATGTACAACCTGCTGCTGGCCGTATGCAGCGTGATCATGGTGATCGTGGCGGCGTGGTTCACCTACTCGGTGGTGCGCTTCCGCAAGCGGCCTGACGACGACGGGGAGCTGCCGCCGCAGATCCACGGCCACACGCAGCTGGAGGTGGCCTGGACGATCATCCCGACGTTGATCGTCATCGCGATTACGATCCCGACGATCATCAACATCTTCGAGTTGGAGCGGCGCCCGGGTGAGGGCGAGCCTGTGACGAAGATCGAGGTCATCGGCAAGCAGTGGTGGTGGGAGTATAATTACAAGGATGAGGGCTTCATGACGGCCAACGAGATGCATGTCGAGGTGGGCACGACGGTGCAACTCGAGATGACAGCGGCCGACGTCATCCACGCCTTCTGGGTTCCGCAGGTCACGGGCAAGCGCGACGCGACGCCGGGCCGTGTCTACGAGATGTTCTTCAACGTGCGCGAGCCGGGCGAGTACATCGGGCAGTGCGCGGAGCTTTGCGGCTCCAGCCACGCCTTGATGGGCATCAAGCTCTTCGCGCACCCGAAGGAGGGGCCCAACAGCTACGCGGCCTGGGTGGCGAGCCAGAAGAAGGCGGCCGAGCCGCCCCGCAGCCCGGAGGCGCAGCGCGGCAAGGAGCTCTTCATGCAGAAGGGCTGCATGCGGTGCCACAACATCAGCGGCGACGCTCGGACGGAGCTGCACCCGAAGGCGCGCCGTCGGGAGACGGGCCCGGATTTGACGCACGTGGGCTCTCGGACGACGATTGCGGCGCTGACCTTGAAGAACACGCGCGAGAACATCGCCCGCTGGGTGCATGATCCTCAGTCAATCAAGCAGGGCGCGTTGATGGGCGACCCGCGCTTCAACACCGTGCAGGTCAGCAAGGAGGAGGCCGAGGCCATCGCGAGCTACCTCTTCAGGTTGAAGTAGCGACCCCTCGGTGGCTGGATCGGGCCTGGGCGTCGCCGCCTGGGCCATGCTGAATGAATGTGAGATCGACGAGGTCGACAGGAGTGCGAATGGCTTCGCAAACGGCGGATTCGATGGCCCCCATCATGCATTTCGCCAGGCCGACGGTATACGGCCTGACGGATTGGCTCACGACGGGGGATCATAAGAAGATCGGGGTGCTCTACGCCATCTCGTCGCTGATCTTTCTGGTGATCGGCGGCTTCGAGGCGCTCTTGATGCGCCTGCAGCTGGCCGTGCCCGACAACACCTTCCTGGACGGGCACACCTTCAACGGCCTGGTGACGATGCACGCCACCACGATGGTCTTTCTGGCCGTCATGCCGCTGACGGCTGCCTTCGCCAATTATTTCATACCCTTGCAGATCGGCGCGCGCGACGTTGCCTTTCCGCGGCTCAACGCCTTCAGCTTCTGGACCTTCCTGGTTGGCGCGCTGATCATCAACGCGAGCTTCTTCTTCGGCGAGGGGGCGCCGGCGGTCGGCTGGTTCGGCTACGCGCCCTTGACGGGTGCGGACTACGCCGGCTCGGGGGTGGACTTCTGGTTCCTGGGTCTGGCGGCGCTGGCGGTCTCTTCGATGGTCGCCGGGACGAACTTCATCGTGACGATCCTCAACATGCGCTGCCCGGGGATGACGCTGATGCGGATGCCGGTGTTGACCTGGATGATCTTCATCATCCAGTTCCTGCTGGCCTTCAGCTTCCCGCCGATCCTGGTCGGGCTGATCCTGCTGGGCTTTGATCGGATGTTCGGGACGGTCTTCTACACGGTGTCGATGGGCGGCGATCCGCAGCTGTGGCAGCACCTCTTCTGGCTCTTTGGCCACCCGGAGGTCTACGTCCTGATCCTGCCGGCGATGGGCATCGTCTCGGAGATCCTGCCGGTCTTCAGCCGCAAGCCGCTCTTCGGCCAGTCCTTCATCGTCTTCTCGGGGATCTTCATCGGCTTCGTCGGCTTCGGGGTCTGGGCCCACCACATGTTCACGGCGGGCATGGGGCCGCTGGCGGACGCGGCCTTCGCCACGACGACGGCCATCATCGCGGGGCCCACGGGCGTGAAGATCTTCAACGGGCTCGCGACGCTCTGGAAGGCCAAGATCACCTTCACGACCCCGATGCTTTTTGCGCTGTCCTTCATCCCGATGTTCACCATCGGCGGCTTGAGCGGGATCATGCTGGCCAGCCCGCCGCTGGACATCCAGGTGCACGACTCCCACTCCGTCGTGGCCCACTTCCACTATGTGCTCGTCGGCGGCTCGATCCTGGCGCTCTTCGGCGGCCTCTACTTCTACTTCCCCAAGGTCACCGGCCGGATGATGAACGAGACGCTGGGCAAGATCCACTTCTGGCTCTTCCTCATCGGCTTCAACCTGACCTTCTTCCCGATGCACTTCCTCGGCAACCAGGGCATGCCCCGGCGCATCTACACCTTCCCGGCCGACGCGGGCTGGAACGTCCTCAACGCCATGGCGACCATCGGGGTCTTCTTCATGGTCGCCGGCACGGCGCTGCTGGCCTACAACCTGATCGTCAGCTACCAGCGCGGTCGGCTGGCCGGCAACGACCCCTGGGATGCCAGCACGCTCGAGTGGCTGACCGACTCGCCGCCGCCGGTCTTCAACTTCTACTTCACGCCCACCGTGCGCAGCGAGCGCCCGATGTGGGATCACAAGCGCACCGAAGGCATGCAGATCGAGGCTCCGGGTACCGTCGAGCAGATTCACATGCCCTCGCCGTCCTGGATTCCCATCATCGTCGCGGTCCTGATCGGGGTGCTCCTGACCGGCTTCCTGTACACGACCTTCGGCTCGGAGACGGCCTGGATGGGCTTCGTGGTCGCCGCCTCGGCCGCCCTCGGGCTCATCATCTCGGCCTACAAGTGGGTCACGCAGCCGGTCTGATTGGTTAGCGCACGACGCGCCCACCTGCGGGCGCTTCCTTTGGAGAGAGCCCAATGTTGTCGGCAGAAGCTGCACACACGGACACGCACGACGCTCACGACGCTCATGGCCACCATGATCTGGTCGAGAACAACTTCATGGGGGTGCCCAACATCAAGTTGGCCATGTGGGCGTTCCTCGGCTCGGAGTGCATGTTCTTCGGATCCCTCATCGGCACCTACTTCTTCTACAAGGGCAAGAGCCTCGCGCCGCCCCACCCGGCCGAGATCTTCGACATCCAGATCACCACGATCTCGACCTTCCTGCTGCTGATGAGCTCGCTGACGATGGCGCTGGGCGTCGACAGCATGAAGACCGGCAAGTCCATGCGCGCCCGGAACTTCATCCTGGCCACCGCCCTGCTCGGCGCCTGCTTCGTCGGCTTCCAGGTCTTCGAGTTCAGCCACTTCGCCCACATGGGCCTGGGCCTCGGGACCAACCTCTTCGGCTCGAGCTTCTACGTCATGACCGGCTTCCACGGCACCCACGTCACCGTCGGGGTCATCTGGTTGCTCATGATGGCCGCCCTCATCCATAATGGTCACATCGAGCCCGGCCGATATCTGCCCGTCGAGGTGGGCGGTCTCTACTGGCACTTTGTCGACATCGTCTGGATCATCATCTTCACCTTCGTCTACCTGCTTGAATTCGCGAGCAAAATCCTATGAGCGATCACGCAGCCCACAGCCACGACCACGACCACGACGGCCACGATCACAGCCACTCGCACGATCACGGGGGTGGGCATGGGCACGGGGGCGAGCAGCCGCACTCGCACAAGAGCCTCTACATCAAGGTCGGCGCCCTCTTGACCTTCTTGACCTTCGTCGAGCTGGTCGTCCTGCCGGACATCCTGGCGATGATCGGCATCGCCGCCCTGCCGGTGATGGCCGTCAACACGCTGCTCGTCGTCCTGTCGGTCGCCAAGCTGCTCTTCGTCGTCGGCATCTTCATGCACCTGAAGGACGACCGCCGGATCTACACGCTCCTGTTCGTGTCGCCGGCCATCATCGCCTTCTTCATGATCACCGTCCTGTCCCTCATGGCCATCGCGCACTTCAACTACCCGAAGATGGCCTACGCCACGACCAACGTCCGCAGCGGCGACGTCGTCCTGCCCGTCGCCTGGAGCGAGGCGGACTTCTCCAAGGCTTACCAGGCGCAGGCCGCCACCCAGTACGAGGATGGCCGCAAGGTCTTCGAGGCCTACTGCTCCGGCTGCCACCGCATCGACGGCGGCGGCGGCATCGGCCCGGCCTTCACCGACGACTGCTACATCCACGGCGGCGCCTTCAAGGACATCGAGTCTGTCCTGATGAACGGCGTCGCCGCCAAGGGCATGCCCATGTGGGGGCCGGTGCTGACCACCGACGAGCTGCGCAATGTCGCCCTCTACGCCCGAAGCTTGCGCGGCAAGACCGTCCCCACCCCCAAGGCCTGCGAAGGCAACCCCGCCCCTTGATCCGCGCCAGGGTCGCTCGACGCCCTGCCCGGATGCCCTCGTTCCCCCCGTCGCGCGGAGGTACTGATGCGCGCCCCCCCGATAACCCGGCCTCTCTTGTTCGTGCTGGGCTCGCTCGTGGCCCTCTGGCCCGCCCTGGCGCTGGCGCACCCTGGCGACCTGCGCACGGTCCCCAACGATATGACCGACGCCGAGGTCCCCTGGCTTCAGTGGGACTTTCACCCCAGCATCCTGATCGGCATCCTGATCTTCTCGGCGCTCTACACCCTCGGCATCACCGTCTGGCGCAAGAAGTACGCGCTGGCCGACAAGGTCGAGCCGCGCTACCCGCTGTGCTTCTACAGCGCCATGATCCTGCAATGGTGGGCCCTGGACGGCCCGCTGCACTACCTCAGCGACGAGCGCTCCTTCCTGGCCCACATGGTCCAGCACCTGCTGCTCCAGACGATCTGGGCGCCGCTCCTGATCCTCGGCATCCCTGGGTGGCTGCTGCGACCGCTGGTGCGCTGGACCGCGGTCCAGAGGCTTGGGCGCTGGATGACTCGCCCTCGCAATGCGGCGATCATCTTCCACGGCATGGTCTACGGCTGGCACCTGCCCACCATGTACGACCTTGCGCTGCGCCACCATCCCGTGCACATCGCCGAGCACCTCCTGTTCATGTCCACCGCCGTGATCTTCTGGTGGCCGCTCTTCAGCCCCATCGAGGAGGTGCCCAGAGCCCGGCACGGCGTTCAGGCCGTCTACTTGTTGCTCAACCTGGCTCCGATGAAGCTCCTGGGCCTGATCATCGCCGTCAGCAACACCCTCATCTACAACTTCTACGCCACCCAGCCTCGCGTCTGGGGGCTGACCGCCCTCGGCGATCAGCGCCTCGGCGGGCTGGTGATGTGGGTCCTGGGCGGCCTGCCGTTGTGGGCGGCGCTGGCCTGGGTCTGGGTCCGCTGGCGCAAGGAAGGGACGCCGCGCTTTGGCGAGACCGGCATCCCGGCCCTCGACAGGAAGCTCGCCGCCCAGCGCCCTGTCGTGGCGCCTCAGAATGGATGATCGCGCGATGCGTTTGACACTGATCGCCCTTTCCCTCGTGATCCTCGCCGGTTGCGGTCCTTCGGCCCCTGCGCCGGCCCTCAATGAGGGCGCCTCGGCGCCCGCCGCGACCCCGGCCAGCGGCCCCGAGAGCGCCCCGGTCGGCGGCCCCGAGAGCGCCGCCGCGAGCCTGCCCGGCCCCACGAGGCTCGATGGTCAGGGTGAGCGCGGGCTCTACGCCTTCAAGCTGACGCCGATGCCGGCCGAGCCCGTCATGGGGCAGATCTTCCAGATCGAGACGAGGGTGACGGACGCCAGGACCAACGCCCCGATCCTGGGCGCGACCTTCAAGCTCGACGCGACCATGCCCCAGCACCGCCACGGCATGATGACCGAGGCCGTCCACAAGGAGCTCGGCGAGGGGCGGTATTTGAGCGAGGGCCTCAAGTTGCACATGCCGGGGGCCTGGGAGATCCGCGTCGATGTCGACGCGAAGGCCGGGCACGACACCATCAAGCTGCCCTACGAGCAGCGCCCCGTGGCCACCCCGCGCTAGCGGCGAGGCTGCGGCCATCGAGACGCCATGACCCGACCTCTGACAACCCGCCGGAGCGCTCCCGTCGCCCGGGATCGAGCCCCCCGAGTGACCGCGCCGAAGGGCGCGCAGGGCCGAGTGTGGAGAGCCTGTCCGGGGAGGGATCGCCAGACCAGGCTTCCCATTTCCGGGTCGGCGCAGACCTCCGGGGGGGGGATCCTCGGGCTATGGGCCGCCGGGCAGCCGGCCCTCGGGCAGCCGGCCCTCGGGCAGCGGGTCCTCGGGCTGCTGGCCTCCGGGCTGCTGGCCCTCGGAGTGCTGGCTGGCTGCGGCCGCGAGGCGCCCCCGGAGCCCCCCGTCGGGATCTGGAGCGAGGGCGAGCGAGCGCTGATCGACAGCCTCTCGCCCATCCCGCCCTTGCCTCCGAGCCCCGGCAATGCCGTCGCCGACGACCCCGGCGCCAGGGCCTTGGGCCACGCGCTCTTCTTCGAGCCCGCGTTGAGCGCCAACGGCCACATCTCGTGCGCCTCCTGCCACGTGCCCGACAAGTACTTCACCGACGGCCTGCCGCTGGCCAGGGCCATCGGGACGACCCAGCGCCACACGCCCACGATCATCGGCGCGCAATGGGCGCCCTTCCTCTTCTGGGATGGTCGGCGCGACAGCCTCTGGGCGCAGGCGCTGGGGCCGCTGGAGAACGAGGTCGAGCACGGATTTGACAGGGTCGCGGTCGCCCGGGTCGTCTTCGAGCGCTACAAGGCCCCCTACGAGGCGATCTTCGGCCCGATGCCAGACATGAGCGACCGCGCCACCTTCCCCGAGCACGGTCGGCCCCTGGAGTTCAACACCAACCACCCGCACAACATGGCCTGGGCCGCCCTGACGCCGGGCGATCAGGAGGCCGTCAACCGCGTCGTGGCCAACGTCGGCAAGGCCATCGAGGCCTACGAGCGGGCGCTGCTGCCGGGGCCGGCGCCCTTTGACCGCTACGTCGAGGCCCTCAAGGCGGGCGACGCCGAAGGGGGCGGCCACCTCTCCGATGCGGCGCTGCGGGGCCTGCGCGCCTTCGTGGGCAAGGGCCAGTGCGTCAACTGCCACAACGGCCCGCTGCTGAGCGACCTGGGCTTCCACAACCTCGGCCTGCCGCCGACGGGCGACGGCTCCTTCGCGGACGTCGGCCGATCGCTGGGGGCGGCCCAGGTCAAGATGGACGCCTTTCGATGCGGAGAGCCCTTCAGCGACGCCAGGCAGTGCGAGGAGCTGCGCTTCCTCAACCACACCTTCGACGACTTCCTGGGGGCCTTCAAGACGCCCTCGCTGCGCAACGTGGCCATGACCGCCCCCTACATGCACACCGGGCAGTTCGCCACCCTCGATGACGTCGTCAACTTCTATCGGACCTTGCCCAGCAAGGCGGCCGTCGGGCACCGCGAGCTTGTCCTTGATCTGCTCGATCCTGCTGTCGACACCCAGGATCTGGTGGCCTTCCTGGAGAGCCTCACCGGCCCGCTGCCCGACCCTCAATGGCGCTCGCCGCCCTCCAAGGAGCAACCATGAAGATCCTCGCCGCGCGCGCGCTGCTGGTGTTGATCGCCCTCGTGGCGCTGTCCGGCTGCCAGGACCCGCCGCCGGAGCTGATCGACATCGGCCAGCTGCCCGCCTTCGAGTTCGTCGACCAACGGGGTGCGGCCGTCGGCACGGAGGCGCTGCGCGGCCGGCCCTGGGTGGCCAGCTTCATCTTCACCTCCTGCCCGACCTCCTGCCCGCCGCTGGTCCGGGCCAAGGCCGACCTTCAGGCCATGATCAAGACCTGGGCGCCCGGCCCGGACTTCCCCGTCCAGCTCGTCTCCATCAGCGTCGATCCTGTCACCGACACGCCCGATCGCCTCAAGTCCTTCGGCGACGAGTACGGCGTCGACCCGAACCTGTGGCGCCTGGCCCGGGGCGATTACGCCCAGATGGAGGCCCTCGTCACCGAGGGCTTCATGCTGCCCATCATCCGGAAGGACGCCGCAGGCGCCGCGACCCTCGAAGACCGCAAGGCGGCCCTTGAGCGGCCCACCCCCATCGACACGGCCCACAGCCTCCGCTTCGTCCTCGTCGACGGGCAGGGGCACATCCGCGGGCTCTTCGACAAGTCCGAAGAGGACCTCGTGAAGCTCAACGCGGCCCTCAAGCACCTGGCCGGGAGATAGCGCAATGACCGACAAGCTTACGCAGGCCGACACCAACAGCGGGCGCCGCCGCTTCCGCCCCCCGCTCGTCCCCACGCTCGTCGCGGCCCTCATGCTCGCCGCCCTCCTGGGGCTGGGCACCTGGCAGGCCAGGCGCTACTTCGAGGCCACCGAGACCCTCGCCAGCTACCACGCCCAGCACGACGCGCTGCCCCCGGTCGACGAGCTGGCCTCCTTCACCTCCCCCGACCGGGCCGACAAGCTCCACTTCCGGCGCGTCGCCCTCAAGGGCCGCCTCGTCGTCTCCGAGGCGCAGATCGTCACCGCGATCTACAAGTTCGCGCGCCCCGGCCTCGGCGTCCTGATGCCCTTGCAGGTCGAGGGCGCCTCACCGCCCAAGGTCATGGTCTACCTCGGCTGGGTCCCCGAGGATCGCCTCGCCTCCTACCTCGACGCCGTCAAGGCGAACCCGGAGGTGACGATCCACGGCCGCATCCAGAAGCCCGGCTACTCCACCGCGAAGATAGAGCCCATCGGCGAGATCCTCGGGTACGTCAAGTGGCGCTCGCCCGACATCTCCGGCATCCTGGCGCACCTGTCGACCACCGTCGAGGGGCTCGACGCGACCCTCTTCATCCGATCCGGCAAGGAGGCCGTCGGCGATCCCATCGATCTGGAAAAACTGCCGCTCGACGGCTACCGCAACCCCCTGAGCCTGCCGCCGGCCAAGCACGTCGAGTACGCCATCACCTGGTATGGCATCGCGGCCTCCCTGATCGCCGTCTGGATCGCCCTGAGCCTGCGCCGCGAGGATGAGGGCGCCGACGAGGCCCCCCGCGCCTGAGATCGGCGCTCCCCAGGATCGGCGAAAATCAGCGCTCCCCGCGGTCAATGAAAAAGTGTCGTTGATTCAATGGGATAGCCCCGAATGGGGCGCCTCGCCAGCAGGGCGTTGCGGCAGGTTGAGCCCTTCGCGTGGGGCCTTGGGGCGTTCAGGGGGCGTCGAGGCTGAAGACGAGCTTGAGCGTGTCCTTGAGCTTGATCGCCCCGGCCATGGCCTTGAAGGGCGCGATCCCCCAGCGCGTCTGCTGAAGCTCCACCTCCCCCTTGATCGCGCCGCCGTCCAGGCGAGCCGAGAAGGCGACGGAGGCCAGGCGGCCCAAGATCTCCAGCTCGCCCTCGACCTTCCAGGCCTCCAGCCCGACGGCCTGGCGCCGCCCGTTGAAGGTGATCAGCGGGTGGTCGGCGGTCTTGAGGATCTTGCCGGTGATGTTGTCCTTGATCTCGCGCTTGTGGCTGTCCTTGAGGCCATCGGGGTCGAGCTGGTTGCCCTTCATCACGCCGTCGACGGTCAGCGTCGCGGGCCAGAAGCGCCCCTTGACCCGCTCGCCGTCGAGCTCCACCTCGAAGCGCTTCAGATCCAGGCGCAGATCGTGGGCCAGGGGCGACAGCAGCCCTTCCTTGAAGGTGAAGACCTGAACGGTCCCTTTGTTGATCCTGTCCATGTCGGCCCTCCTTGGAGCGGGTCAGCGAGCGCTCTCGACGCGGTCTCCTCTAACAGATCCCGCCCTGGCTGGCCAGAGCGGCTTGTCGCGGCCCTCGGCTCCCCAAAAAGTGCCGCTCCGTCACATGGGGCGGGCGCAGGGCGTGGTCTTGGATGAGCGGTCGCTCAAGTCCGGGCGGCCCGCAACATGGAGGGCGAGATGACGCACTTTGATACCATCGTGATGGGCGGCGGGATCGGGGGTCTGGCGGTCGCGGCGATGCTGGGTCGAGCGGGCCAGCGGGTGCTGCTCCTTGAGCGCGCCGGGGTGCTGGGCGGGCGAGCGGATACGACGGAGGTCGAGGGCGGATACCTGCTCAACCTCGGCGGCCACGCGCTTTACAGGACCGGCCACGGCGCCCGCGTGCTTGGCGCGCTGGGGGTGCGGGTCAGGGGCGGGCGGCCTTCGCGCGGGCCGCGGCCTCAAGGTCTCTGGCAGGGAGAGGCGGTGGCGCTGCCCGTGGGCGCAGGCGCGGCCTTCGGCGCCGAGGGCTGGAGTTGGGGCGACCGCTGGGAGGTGGGCCGAGGCGTCGCGGCGGCCGTGGCGACGGGAGGGCGCGGGCAGGAGGGGCTGCCGCTGGCGCGGTGGATCGACGCGCGCTTCGAGCGCCCCAGGGCGCGGGCGCTCTTCGAGGCGCTGGCGCGCGTGTCGACCTACGCCAACGCGCCCGAGCGCTCCAGCGCGGGGGCGACGCTGGCGCAGGTGCGCCAGGCGCTGGTCGGGGACGTCCTCTACCTCGACGGGGGGTGGCGCACGATCGTGCGGGGCCTGGAGGAGGCCGCGCGCGGCGCCGGGGTGGAGATCCGCCTGGGCGCCGCGGCCCGTCGGCTGGAGGGGGAGGGGCGGCGGTGGTCGGTGGCCTGGGATGAGGGCGAGGGGAGCGCGGAGGCGGCGGTGCTGGCGGGGCCGCCCTCGATGGCGCGGGGTTTGCTGGGTGCGGGGCGGCTGGGAGCGGCGCTCGACGGGCTCGTCCCGATCCAGGCGGCCTGCCTGGATGTCGCGCTCGACGGGCTGCCGAGGCCGGAGGGCGGGCTCTTGCTGGGGCTCGACGCGCCGCTCTACGCCTCGGTGCATTCGGGGGCGGCGGCGTTGGCGCCGGAGGGCGGCGGGGTGATCCACGCGATGAAGTACCTCGCTCCGGGCGAGGTGACGGAGCCGGGCGCCGACATCGAGGCGCTGGAGTCCCTGCTGGACGTGGCGCAGCCGGGCTGGCGAGGCAGGGTGGTCCACAGGAGGGCGCTGCCGAGGATGACGGTGGCCGGTGCGCACGCCCTTGCGGAGCGAGGGGGCCTGGCGGGCAGGCCGTCGGTGGAGATCGAGGGGATCGAGGGGGTCTTCCTGGTGGGGGACTGGGTGGGGGATCGGGGGATGCTCGCCGACGCGAGCCTGGCCAGCGCGGAGCGGGCCGCCGAGGCGATTCTGGCGAGGAGCAGGGCTGTGTGTCGGGTCGCCTGAGGCTCGCGTTGTCTGCGGCGGCGTTTCGGTGTTTGCTGTCCTGCGGGGGTCGATGGGGGGCGTCGATGGGGTTGCGGGCGGATCAGGGCGAGCTTGCGGGCGCGGGGCGATCGGAGGAGGGGGGGGTGGAGTCGATCTATCGGGAGCACCGGTCGGCGATCTGGGGGGTGTGCTACCGGATGACGGGGTGCGCGGCGGACGCGGACGATCTGGTGCAGGCGACCTTCGTGCGCGCGATCGAGCGCCCGCCTTCGGATCGATCCCGGCCCTGGCGGCCGTGGCTGGTGAAGGTGGCGATGAACCTGTCCAGGGATCTGCTGCGGCGTCGCCGGCGCCGTGGCTACGTCGGCCCCTGGCTGCCCTCGCCTGTCGAGGTCGAGCGCGCCGGCCTCGACGGGGAGGCGCTTGAGACAGGCGAGGCGGCGGATCGGCGCTATGGGCTGCTGGAGAGCGTCACCTTCGCCTTCTTGCTGGCGCTGGAGGTGTTGACGCCGCAGCAGCGGGCGGTGCTCCTGCTCAGGGACGTGTTTGGCGCCTCGGGCCAGGAGGCCGCCGAGGCGCTCGGGATCAGCGACGATCGCGTCCGGGCGACGCTGGTGCGGGCGAGGCGGGCGATGGCGGCCTACGACGGGGCGCGCTGCTTGCCGGACGAGGCGACGCGGCGGCGGACGCGGGAGGCGCTGGAGCGCTTCATGGCCTGCCTCGCGCTTGGGGACGTCGAGGGCGCCGGCGCGCTGCTGGCCGAGGACGTCAGGGCGCTGCACGACGGCGGCGGCGAGTTCCTGTCGGCGCTCAAGCCGCTCCACGGCCGCAGGAGGGTCCTGGGGCTCTACGTGGGGCTGGCCGAGAAGCTCCAGCGCCAGGCCACCTCGACGCGCCTTGAGATCCGGCCCCTCAACGGGCTGCCGGCGCTCCACATGGAGGCCGAGGGGATGCCGCCTCGACAGGCTGGGCGCGTCGTGGTGATCGGGGTCGTCGATGAGGACGGGCGCCTGCGCGGGCTCCACGCGGTGCTCTCGACGCGCAAGCTCTCCGCCGCGGGGTAGCCGGCGGGCCGGCGGGACCGAGGGGGCGAGGGCGGTCGCCGCTCGCTTGTGAAAAAGAGGCAAAGAGGGGTCGCATCATGGCGCGCTCTTGTCTAGACTGTCCAGAGAGGACCTCGGACGGGAGGTGGGCATGCGCGTTTTGTCGACGGTGTGCGCGTTGGCGTTCCTGACGGGCTGCGGCGGGCTCGGGGTGAAGGGCGGCGACGATGTGGCGGCGCTCAAGGGTCGCGTCGAGCGCCTGGAGCTCCAGAACCGCCTCTTGAGCAACCGCCTCAAGGCCGTCCGGGGGGTGGACTGCCCCGCGGGCCTTGAGCGCCAGGACGCCATGGGCCTGGCCGTCATCTGCGTCAAGCCGGCGGCGCTCGCCCTGACCGATCCCGACGAAGAGGCGACGACGCGCCCCGTGATCTGGAAGCCCAAGCCCTCGATCTGGCGCCCGCCGCTGCGCTTTGATCTCGGAGGCGGCTCCTCGGATCTGGCGCCCTTGCTCCTGGCGATACCCGGGGAGGCCGAGCCGACCGGGCTCTGAGGTCGTCATCAGGGTTCGGGGTTGCGCCTGGGGCGGGTTGGGAGTATGAAACTCGCCTCAGGCTCGAAGTTCCCCTGGCGTCGTCCAGGATCAATCGCCTTGATCAGCCTTGTCCTCTTGATTTATTGGGAGATTACATCATGCGCAACCATCACCGAGGTCTTTTGCTCCTGCTCTCCTGCCTGTCCTTGTCGCTGATCGCCTTCGGGGCGTGCGGGGATGACGGCGAGGAGCCCCCTGCCGAGGACAACAACGGCGGCGGGGACACCTTCGCCTCGACGGCGCTGCCCATCTTCGCGGCGAGCTGCAACTTCGAGAACTGCCACGGCGGCGGCGGCTTCCTCGGCGGCGGGCTCTCGCTGGAGACCTTCGACGGCCTCAAGAACGGCCGCGACGGCACCTTCTCGCCCTGCGACGCCGAGGGCAGCACGGTGATCACCAAGCTGAGCAACCCGGCCCCCTTCGGCAGCCCCATGCCGCTGGGCAGCGACCCCTTGAGCGCCGACCAGATCGAGGCCTTGACCAACTGGGTCAACGCCGGCTCCGACGTCACCCCGCTGTGCAATTGACGCCCGCCTTGACCTCGCCTGCAGCCTGATTTGCCCCTCAGCGCGTCGCCACGCCGCCCTCGAAGACTTGCGCCCCGTGTCTGATGGAGGTCCCCGGTGAACAGGCTCTCAATCGCCATCTTGTTGATAACGTTCGGGATGTTGACCGCCAGCGCGGCCTCCGCCCAGGAGGCCGCCGTGTCGCCTGCGCCCGGGACCGTCCCCATCGTCTCCCTCTACACCATGGGGCCGGGCGACGACACCTTCTCGCGCTTCGGGCACGCGGCGGCCTGCGTCTTCGATCAGACCTACCCCAACGGCGTGTGCTACAACTACGGCACCGCCGACTTCAATGACCCGCTCCCGCTGATCTGGGGCGTCTTGCGGGGTCGGGCCACCTTCTGGGTCTCGGAGGTCAGCCTCGCCCGGGTCATGAAGACCTACAAGAGGCTCGACAGGACCCTCTACCGCCAGGATCTGCCGCTGACCGACGAGGCGGCGCGAGCGCTGGCCGCGCGCCTCGCGCTGGACGCCACGCCCGAGAACCGCAACTTCATCTACCACCACTTCAACGACAACTGCGCCACGCGCCTTCGCGATCACATCGACGTGGCCACCGGCGGCAAGCTGCGCGCCGCCACCGATCAGGACGAGGGCGACACCTTGCGCCAGTACGTCCGGGAGGGCTTCGCCCCGAGCGCCCTCTTGAGCGTCTCCTCGGAGCTGCTCATGAGCCGCGTCATCGACACCCCCCGCACGCGCTGGCAGGCCATGTTCATGCCCGAGGTCATGCGCGAGGAGATCCAGGAGCACCTCGGCGTCGCGCCCCAGATCATCAGCGCCCGCAAGGGCCCCGTGTCGGACGCCCCCGCCGATCGCGGCGCGCGCTTCCTGATCACCGCCGGCCTCGTGCTCGGCGCGCTGCTGGTGCCCTTGAGCCTCCTGAGGAGCAGCCCGCGCCCCCGGCGCGCGGCCCGCGCGATCGGCGCCGGGGTCATCGGCGCGGTCGGCGCCCTGATGTTCACGCTGGCCCTGATCTCCACGGAGCAGGAGCTCTGGCTCAACGAGTACCTGTTCCTCTTCCTGCCCCTGGATCTGGCGCTGCCGCGACTCAAAGGCGCCTGGCTGCGTCGCTACTGCGCCGCGCGCGTCGCGCTTGTGACCGTCGTCGCCCTCCTTGGCCTCTCCGGCGTCTTCCTTCAGCCCTCCCTGGGGCCGCTGCTCATCGTCCTCGCCGGCCTCTCGCCCTCTCTGCTCGACGCCTTCGCCTCCAGATCCGCCGCCACCCCCGCAGGTGACGCCGTCGACCCCTCAGTGTAAAAGGATCCCGAGGTGTCGCCTGGACCGTCGACGGGAGTGCTCCTGTGTATGAATTCGCAGAAACCTGGATCGTGCCCGCGCAGCTCATCCTGGCGATGTTCGGCATGGGGGCGACGCTGAGCGTCCGCGACTTCGCGTTGATCTTCAGGTACCCCGTCGGGCTTTGCATCGGCCTCGGGCTCCAGCTCATCCTCGTGCCCCTGGTCGCGCTGGCCTTCATCGAGATCCTCGGGATGTCGCCCGGCTGGGCCCTCGGCCTGCTGCTGATCGCCGTGGTGCCCGGCGGCGCGACCTCCAACCTCTTCACCTTCCTGGCCCGCGGCAATGTCCCGCTCTCCATCGCCGTGACCCTGACCACCACCCTGGTGTGCATGGTCACCATCCCGACGATCCTCTCGCTGACGGCCTCAAGCTACCTCCCCGCCGACTTCCAGATGCCCGTCGGTCAGATGATCATCGACATCATCAGGTGCCTCCTCGTGCCCGTCGCCGCCGGCATGATCGTCTACCGCAAGTGGCCCGGTCGCGCCGACCAGGTGGCCCGATGGAGCGTCCGCGCGAGCCTCCTGCTCATGCTCCTGGTCGCCATCGCCGCCTTCGGCAGCGGCCGCATGGAGATCGCCGAGTACGGCTTTGGCCCTCCGCTGGCCATCGTCGCCTTCGGCGTGACCCTCGCCCTGGTCGTGCCCCAGCTCTGCCGCCTCGCCAATCGCTTCGACGACGACACCACCACCCTCTCCATCGAGGTCGTCATCCGCAACACCGCCATCGCCCTGCTGCTCGTCCAGTTCTTCTTCTCCGGCCAGCCCGAGCAGGGCCACGTCCTGTACACCTGCCTCTTCTACGCCGGCCTCTCTGGCCTCCTCATGCTCCCCTTCCTCCTGCTCAACCGCTTCGACCGCAGCCCCGTCCTTTTTCGCGCCAGAGCCCCTCGCCCCCTTGATCTCGAGGGCCACTCCGGGCACGAATAGAACTCCAACCCCCACCAGGAGCCCATCATGAGCACCTCAAGGTTCACGATCTCCGGCCCGATCGGCGCGCTCCTCATCGCCGCCGTCGGCCTCGCCGCCACCCCCACTCCCGCGGAGGCCTTCTGCGGGTTCTACGTCTCGGGCGCCGACGGGCAGCTCTTCGCCAACGCCACCCAGGTCGTCCTGATGCGCGAAGGCACCCGGACGGTCCTGTCGATGCAGAACAACTACGAGGGGCCGCCGAGCGACTTCGCCATGGTCATCCCGGTGCCTGTCGTGCTCCAGAAGGAGAACGTCAAGACCCTCTCGAAGGACATCTTCGACCGCGTCGACAAGATGGCCGCCCCGCGCCTCGTCGAATACTGGGAGGTCGACCCCTGCGCCGTGATGCCCCCTTACGAAGAGTTGCCCATGCCCTCAAGCGTCGCCTTTGCCGAAGGCGCCGTGGTTGATGAGGCCAAAGCGGTCAAGATCGAGGCGCAGTTCGAGGTAGGGGAGTACGAGATCGTGATCCTGAGCGCGAACGACTCCGGCGCGCTGGACAAGTGGCTCAGGGACAACAAGTACAACATCCCGCAAGGGGCCGAGCCGGTGCTGCGACCCTACGTCGAGGCCGGCACCAAGTTCTTCGTGGCCCGCGTCAACGCCAAGAAGGTCACCTTCGAGGGGAACAAGGCCCTGCTCTCTCCCCTTCGATTCTTCTATGATTCCAAGGACTTCAGCCTG
>SXGS01524278.1_pt1 | contig 28280 bp, 17 predicted proteins | sample 3174681 | NCBI WGS metagenome assembly SXGS01 (sample SAMN11356861, study PRJNA531348) | freshwater metagenome | isolation source: freshwater sample F1-80 | place: China: Fuxian Lake, Yuxi | collected 2017-12-25 | reverse complement strand
CTTCTGCGACGCGATGATCGCCATCCACGCCGAGATGACCGCCGTGGAATCCGGCTCCGCCGACAAGGCGAACAACGTCCTCAAGAACGCGCCGCACACCGCGGAAGTCGTCACCAGCGACAAGTGGGACCGTCCTTACGCCCGCGAAGCCGCGGCGTATCCGGTGCGGAGCCTGCGCGAATGGAAATTCTGGCCGCCCGTCAGCCGCATCGACAACGTCTTCGGTGACCGCAACGTCATCTGCTCTTGCGTCGGCATGGAAGCCTACGCGAAGGCGTAGTTTCTTCCGGTAGATTCCAGCATCGCGGCGACTGGTGTGCTCTCTCGGCGCGCCAGTCGCCGAAACGCTTTCTGCGGCGCAACGCCTTGGGAAGCATGCGGCCGTTGAGGGCACTCCGTTCCAACAACCGCACGGCTGACGCAAACGAACCACCGCGGCCGAACTCCCTGAACCTGAAAACCTGGATTGGCTTCGCGCAAAGACGCCAAGGCGCAAAGGCAAAACAGGAAGCGTCTGAGAGGCTCGGCGCATTCCGTTCCAACCTTGGTGTTCTTGAACCCTTTGCGCGAGGCTTTCCGGATCAACTCCGGCGTTCGGGTTCATTCCACCGAAAACAGCGGGGGGAACAAAAGTGCTTCGTGAAGATTTTTGAAAGATTCGCCCTCGCCGCTCCGTTCCCCTGTCAATCGCATGAATACCCGACTCATCCTCTCGATCGTTTGCACGCTGACGGCATGGCCAGCGGCAGCACAGAACTACTCGGTCACTTGGTCCACCATCGACGGTGGCGGCGGCACGAGCACAGGCGGCGTGTTCTCGGTGCGCGGCACCATCGGCCAGCCTGATGCCGGAAGGCCGCACACCAACGGCACTTACTCCGTCACCGGCGGCTTCTGGGCGCTGCCCGTCGCGGTGCAGACGCCCGGCGCGCCGACGCTCACCATCACCCGGATTAACGCCACGCAGGCGCGCATCTCCTGGGCACCGAACACGCCGGGCTTTGGGCTTCAGGAAACCACCACGCTCAACCCGCCGAACTGGGTGAACTCCCCGAGCGGTGTGGCTAATCCCACCACAGTAACCTCCAGCCCGGACGCGAAGTTCTATCGCCTGCGCAAGCCCTGACCAAATACCACCACCTAAACGCATTTCCCGAGTCTACCAACCACCACTCATCCACTCATGAACAACCCATCTCGTAATCTCAAAGCCCTTGCGCTGGCGGCAATGGCTGCCGGAGCGCTGCACTCCAGTGCCGTCGCCCAAGGCACGGCCTTCACCTATCAAGGCCGGCTGGATGTCGGGGGCGCGCCGGCCACCGGAGTGTATGACTTCCAATTCAACCTGTACGGCGTCGGCAGCAGCGGTGTTCCGGTCTTCGGCGGCATCACGCTCAACGGCCAGACGGTGTCCAACGGTCTGTTCACCGTTACGCTCGATTTCCTGAACTCCTTCCCCGGCGCGGATCGCTGGCTGGAGATTTCGGTGAAGACCAACGGCGCGCCGGCGTTCGATACGCTCACACCCCGGCAGAAGCTGACAGCCACGCCGTATGCGATCACCGCAGGCAACGTCACGGGCGCGGTCCCCGCGTCGCAGTTGAGCGGCACCATCGCCGCCGCCCGCCTGCCCGGCAGCGTGGTGACAAACAACGCGAGCGGCTTGAACCTCGCCGGCAACTTCTCCGGCAACGGCGCGGGCCTGAGCAACGTGAACGCTGCGACGCTCAACGGCCTGACGGGCGCGAACTTCTGGCAGACCAATGGCAACTTGAACGCGAACCCGACCAATGGCGCGTTCGTCGGCACGCGCGACAACCTGCCGCTGGAGGCGAAGGTGAACGGAAGCCGCGCACTGCGGCTGGAGCCGAACCCGAATTCGCCCAACGTCATCAGCGGCCATGCCGCCAATAGGGTGACGCCGGGGGCTTTCGGCGCGGCCATTGGCGGTGGCGGTGATGCGTTCTATCCGAACTCGGTCGGTGCCTCCTACGCCACCGTGGTGGGCGGTGGTGGTAACGTGGCCAGCGGCCTTTACTCCGTGGCCGGCGGTGCGGGCAACTCCGCCAACAGCCCCGGCTCCGTGGCGTTGGGCCGCTACAACGTGACGGGCGGCGAGTATTCCATGGCGCTGGGTAACTCGAACACCGCCAGTGCCGTGAACTCGACCGCGCTGGGCTACGGAACGCGCGCCAGCGGTGGTTCGTCCACCGCGATGGGCGACAGCACCTGGGCCAGCGGCCTTTCGGCGACCGCGCTCGGCGAACGCAGCGTGGCTTCGGGAAATTATTCCGCGGCGCTGAACTACGGCACCCACGCGCTCGGCACGCATTCGACAGCGCTGGGCTGGGGCTCGGAGGCGGGCGGCAATTTCTCGGTGGCCTCCGGTTACGGCGGCAAGACAGCAGGTGAACGCACCTTCGCCGCTGGCACCCGCGCCCATGCCACGAACGAAGGCTCCTTCGTCTGGTCCGATGCTTCCCAGGGCATCGACACGAACGCGGCCTTCGGCACGACGGGCACGAATCAGTTCCTCATCCGCGCCCGAGGCGGCGTGGGCATCAACACGAACCGCCCGCAGGAAGCGCTGCATGTGGCGGGCAAGTTCCTCCGCGTGGATGGCAATGCCGAAGAACGAGCCTATATCGGCGGCGACGGTTTCGGCGGAGATGTGCAGGTCGGCAGCTTGAATCCTGGCATCAACACCGTGGCGCTCTACAACGCGGCCACGGCCAGCTACATGAACCTGTTCGCGAACAATCTGAACCTCACCGGCACCCTCACCGGCAACGGCTCCGGTTTGACGGGCCTGCCCGCTGGGCAGTTGAGCGGCTCCATCGCGGACGCGCGGCTCTCCGCGAACGTCGCGCTACGGGCGGGCGGCAACAGCTTCACCGGCAACCAAACCATCAGCGGCGCGAACAATCTGGAATTCGGCGCGGGTGTGGCGGGCAAGGAGTTCAACGCTGGAAAGATCGGCTACGGGACGTTCACACCGAACACGCTCGACATTGTTGGTGCAGCCCAGTTCGGCTTTGGTCGCAGGATCAAGCTCTGGGCCGAAGGTGGCACTGAATTTAGCGGTGCCGTCGGCATCGGCACGGATACGCCCGACAAACCTTTGAGCATCGTGGGCTTCGGCGCTGCCAGTGAATGGCTCTCCTTCAAGAGCGCCGATGGGGTCTCCCGCTGGCATCTGAACAACCGCAACAACGGCTTGAACTTCGCACAGACCGGCATCGCGGACGCCCGGCTGTTTCTGGGGGTCAACGGGAACGTCGGCGTCGGCACAGATAATCCAGTCAACGGCAGACTCCACGTGCTCGCCGGGGCGAGTGGCGACGCCATTCATGCGACGTGCAATTCCGCTTCCACCGCCGTCTATGCCAACAACACCTCCGGCAGCGGATTTGGTGTCACCGGCGTCGCCGCAGGTTCGGGTACCGCCGTTTTGGGCTCCAACCCCAACCCCGCAGGTCATGCCGGCTATTTCGACGGCAATGTCCGCGTCACCGGCTCGACCACGACGGGCGTCCTCACCATCACCGGCGGCTCGGATCTGGCCGAGCCGTTCAAGATGTCCGACAAGGATCTGCCCAAGGGCGCGGTGGTCGTGATCGACGACGAGAATCCCGGCCATCTCAAACTCAGCGAAGGCGCGTATGACACGCGCGTCGCGGGCATCATCAGCGGCGCGGGCGGCGTGAATCCCGGCATCAGCCTCAGCCAGCATGGCGTGATGGAAGGCGACCAGAACGTGGCCCTCAGTGGCCGCGTCTATGTCCAGGCGGATGCCTCGACCGACGCGATCAAGCCCGGCGACCTGCTGACGACCTCCACGGTTCCCGGCCACGCGATGAAGGTCTCCGACGCGACCCGTTCGCAAGGCGCGATCCTCGGCAAGGCCATGACGAGCCTCAAGGACGGCAAGGGCCTCGTGCTCGTGCTTGTGACGTTGCAGTAACTTCAACCTCCGACCGTTGTTATGAAACGCCTCTGTCTCCTCTTCGCTGTCTCGATCGGCTGCGCGGTCGCCGCTCCGGCGCAGTTGATCGACATCCGTCTGTCTTTCAAGGCGGTGTTGAGCCCGGTCAATGCCCAGCGCTCCCGGAACTTCACCGACGCCCAGATCGACCAGGCGGTGGCGCGGATGAATGAGATTCTGCTTCTGGATGCCAGGCGTTGGGTTCTGTACACATCGTATTCTTCGGGTGAAGTGGGCCGCACGTTTCGTTTCGTACGCGTTGAGCCTGTCCTGAACATTGGACAGATCGGCGATCCGTCCGGGCCAAGCCGCCACTACAGCACGGACTTTCACCATCCATCCGAAGGCGAGGCTTGGAAGGACCAAATGGAAGTCGCCGCCCGGAACGATGCCCGGTATTCTTGGCGTGGGAACGCCGTCAACATCTACCTCACCGATGGCATCTGCGGTGGCGTGAGCTCCTATCCCGAGGACTTGGACAACATCATCATTCTGGGAGGCTGTTCGGCCGGGGATGGAGAGCAACTCCTTCACGAGCTGGGACACTACTTCGGACTCTATGACACTCAGGGTCGGAGCTGCCGGGCCTGTGGTGTCGGCATTGGTTACTGCACGGTTCCAGGCTCGGACATGGTACCCAACACACTCCCTGACCTCCCCTGCTGGGGTCGCGACGAAATTGCCATGAACTCCTACGGCCAGAACTACGATCAACTCGATCCAGCTGATCGCGACCATGTCGACGACACATTTTTCAACGTAATGTCATTGCGGGGCAACCGGACGCGGTTTCATTACGAGCAGATGATCCGCTGGTGTCACGCCATACTCGGTTCGCGGCAAGCCGTGACCTCCGGGCGTGTTCTTTTCACTAGTGCCCATTGGGACTGCATATTCCAAACAGGTGCCGAACGGTGCGACCCGATTCTGGCAACATTGGGCGGACCCTTCGCCTCGATCGCAAACGGCGTTGGCGCCGCGAATCCGGCGGGGGGAGACGTATTGATGTTACGCGGAGCCGGAGTTGGCTTCACGGAACAGTTGACGATCTCGAAGCCCCTCACCCTGCGGGTGGACTATGGACCGGTCTCCATCGGGCGGAGGCAATGACAAGGAAATCGATCGCTGCACGATGACAAATAACACCATGAGATTCACTTCCTTCATCATTGCGCTCGTCGTCTGGACGAGCGCGGCCACCGCGCAGCACATCAGCATCAGGCTGTCCTACAAGGCGGTGCTCAACCCGACCAACGGCTTGCGCTCGCTGGGCGCGACCGATGCCGAAGTTGCGGCGGCCGTGATGGAGATGAACGATTTCTCGGCCGCATACTGGCGCGGCTTCAAGTTCGTGCTGGCCGAGCCGGTGAGGAACATCGGCGGCATCGGAGACACGACCGGCCCCAGTTTCTGGTACAGCGCAGATTTGCCGGCGGGGAACAACATGAGCACCTTCGAGGCTGCGGCGAAAGCGGACCCCCGCTATCTCTGGCGGACGGATGCGATCAACATCTACCTTCTGGACGGATTCTCAGGCGGAAATTGCAGCTATCCCACTCGGGGCGAGCTGGTGGTGTTGGGCCACGGCGCGGCACCGATGGGGGAACTTCTACTCCACGAGCTGGGTCATTACTTCAATCTCTGCCACACGCACGGCTGTGAATGCACTGACTGTGTGGGTGGGGGATTTCCATGCCGCGGAACGCCTAGCACGGATGGGGTGGCGGACACGTTGCCGGATGTCGGTTGCTGGGGCAAAAACGACATCTCCACGAACGCCTTCGGGTTGCCTTTCGCGGGACTTTCCCCGAGCCAGCAGAAGCAGGTGGACGACACCTACCACAACATCATGTCGTATCATCCCAAGCCGGAGCAGTATCAGCTCACCGAGCTCCAACTCGACCAGTGGACGGATGCCGCCAACAGCACGCGACGCCCGGGCACCAGCGGGCGCACCTGGTTCGTGGATGCGCTGGCTTGTACGAACCCAACAGGCGGCAGCGTCTGCGGGAGTGTCAGCGGAGGCCCGTTCTCGTCGATCCATCCGGCTTACACTGCCGCGAACCCGGGCGGCGGCGATATCCTCATGGTTCGCCCCGGCCTTTACCCGGATCGCGGGACATTCAACAAGCCGGTCACATTGCGGGCCACCCGGCAAGGACCGGTGACTATTGGCTACTAGCCTGTCCACGCCACGACCGAGACTTTCAGGACGCCAGGACTCGTTGGGGGACAAAAAGACCGGTGCGGGCAACTCGCCTGCACCGGTCTTGTTTTGACTGCGAACATCGGAGCGGGCGCAACGGACTCCACTCATCCCGCCCGGTCAACCGTTCGCGTTCAGACGGTCATGATTTCCTTTTCCTTGTGGGCGAGGTGCGCGTCGAGCTTGCCAATGTATTGATCGGTCAGCTTCTGCACTTCCTTCTCGGCGGTCTCCATCTCGTCCTCGGAAATATTGCTGTCCTTCAGCTCCTTCTTGAGGTGCTCCATCGCGTCGCGGCGGACGTGGCGCATCGCGACCCGGGCGTTCTCGGTCATCTTGTGGACGATCTTCACGAATTCCTGGCGACGCTCGGTGCTGAGTTCCGGCAGGACGATGCGGATGAACTTGCCCTGCACGGCGGGGTTCAGCCCGAGGTTGGACTTCTGGATAGCCTTCTCGATCGGCTGGATGGAGCCGGCGTCCCACGGCTGGATCATCAGCATCCGCGCCTCGGGCGTGGTGATGCCGGCCAGTTCGCGGATGCGCATCATGGAGCCGTACACTTCCACCAGGATGTTCTCGACGAGGGAGGGCGAGGCCTTGCCGGTGCGCACACCGGAGAACTCGTTCACCAAGACCTCCTCGGATTTGATCATCTTTTCTTCTGCTTCGAGCAAAATATCGTCCATCGGCATAGTGCGGCGACGCTACCAAACGCCCCGGCAACTGTATAGAGGCAATGCGGCAACGAACCGTGATCGGAGGTGCTGTGTGACAAAAACTGGGAGAGCCGAAGCCGTGCGGGCGGTAGGGCGAACCTGCTGGTTCGTTTTTCCGGGCGCACGACCACGAGGCATGTTGCTTGGTCACACGTCCTCGCCCGATCCACTCGAAGCATCGCGGAAGCGATGCCCTACCCGCAGGGGTTTGCCTCGCCCACTTTTAATCACACCCAGAGAGGCGCGGACCGCATCTGGCTTCTAACGACTTGTCTTGTTCTGCCGATTATCCCTAGCCTGAGCATCGCATGACGAAGCCGTTTCAACCGGACAGTTTTATCGCCGCCAACGTGCGCAACATCCCGCGCTCGGGCATCCGCGACTTTTTCGACATCGTGCAGGGAATGAAGGATGTGATCTCCCTGGGGGTGGGCGAGCCGGATTTCGTCACCCCGTGGCACATCCGCGAGGCCGCCATCTTCGCGCTGGAGAAGGGCCGCACCGGTTACACGGCCAACCTCGGCCTGCTCAAGCTGCGCGAAGCCATCGCTGTCAGCGTCGAGAAGCACTTCAACGTCTCCTACAATCCGAAGAATCAGATCCTCATCGCCGTCGGTGTCAGCGAGGCGATGGATATCGCGTTCCGCGCGGTCATCAATCCCGGCGACGAAATCATCTACCACGAGCCGTGCTACGTCAGCTACGCGCCGGGCATCTCGCTGGCGCACGGAGTCCCGGTCGCAGTGAGCTGCAAGGCGGAGGACAACTTCGCGGTGCGTGTCGAGGCCATCGAGAAAGTCATCACGCCGAAGAGCAAGGTGCTCGTGCTGAACTTCCCAACAAACCCGACCGGCGGCACAATGACGCGCGCCGAGTTGCAGAAGATCGCGGATCTCGCCATCCGGCACAACCTGCTGGTGATGACGGACGAGATTTACTCGGAGCTGACGTTCGAGGGCGAGCACACCAGCATCGCCTCGCTGCCCGGCATGGCGGAGCGGACGATCTTCCTCCACGGTTTCTCGAAGGCGTATGCGATGACGGGCTTCCGTATCGGTTACGCGTGCGGCCCGGCGGAGATCATTGAGGCGATGATGAAGATTCATCAGTACTCCATGCTCTGCGCGAGCATCATCAGCCAGGAAGCTGCGCTGGAGGCCATCCAGTTTGGCGAGCCGGACACCATCGCCATGCGCGACCAGTATCGCCTGCGACGGAACTTCATCGTCGATGCGTTGAACAAGATGGATCTGAAGTGCCACCTGCCGCGCGGCTCGTTCTACGCGTTTCCGAACATCACCTCGACGGGACTCAGCTCGAAAGACTTCGCCGTGCGCCTGCTTCAGGAGGAGAAGGTCGCGTGCGTCCCCGGAGGCGCGTTCGGCCCGAGCGGCGAAGGCTTCCTGCGCTGCTGTTTCGCGACGTCGCTGGAGCAAATCCAGGTGGCGATGGAGCGGATGGCGAAGTTCGTCGAGCGCGTGCGGAAATAGTCCGCCGCGCCCGGCGCTCCAATTCCAACGGAAAATTCCAGATGCCAGCAACGGGGACGATCCATAGTCTGCCGGCGCTGTTTCAAAACGAACCTCTAACCAAAGAACATTGGAACGACACATGAACGCGATGCACGAGATTGATTACAAGGTGTACGGAGACGACATGCAGTTCGTCGAAGTGGAACTGGACCCGATGGAAGCCGTCGTCGCCGAGGCCGGCGGCATGATGTATATGGAGGACGGCATCGAGATGGAAACCGTCTTCGGCGACGGCTCCAAGCAGCAGAGCGGTTTCCTTGGCGCGCTGATGGGCGCGGGCAAGCGCCTGCTAACGGGCGAGTCGCTCTTCATGACCGTCTTCATGAACCAGGGGCAGGGCAAGCGCAAGATGGCCTTCGGCGCGCCGTATCCTGGCAAGATCATTCCCGTTCACCTGTCCGAGATCGGCGGCGAACTGATCGCGCAAAAGGATTCCTTCCTCTGCGCGGCCAAGGGCGTGAGCGTGGGCATCGCCTTCAACAAGAAGATCGGCGCGGGCCTGTTCGGCGGGGAGGGCTTCATCATGCAACGCCTTCAAGGAGACGGCTGGGCGTTTATGCACGCGGGCGGCACGATTTTTCAGAAGCAACTCGGCATCGGCGAAACGTTGCGCGTGGACACCGGCTGCATCGTGGCCTTCCAGCCGACAGTGCAGTACGACATCCAATACGTAGGGAAGATCAAAACGGCGCTGTTCGGCGGCGAAGGATTGTTTTTCGCCACCTTGCGCGGCCCTGGCCACGTCTGGCTGCAATCACTCCCCTTCAGCCGTCTGGCGGATCGCATCATGGCCGCGGCGCCCCGCGCAGGCGGAGGCGGTTCCGAAGAAGGATCAATGCTGGGCGGCCTGGGCCGGATGCTCGACGGCGATCGCTGAACCACAGCACCAATCTGATACAAAAAGGGCAGGCGATTCGCCTGCCCTGTTGCTTTTCAGAGAACGTCTGTCCCGTTCACAGCCCGCGCAGGCGGAAGAATACGCTGCCGGGCGACACCGGATTGGTGATGGTGAACTCGCCGTTGTTCACGCCGCGAACGCTCGTCTCCGTCGCCCAGTTCAGAGGAGCTAGCATCGTTGTGCGCTCGAGGACATAGCCGGCCGCATTGGTCGGCCACGCGACGATGGCGTTCCCAGAAGCGCGCACGATCCGCAGCGCGGGCACCGGTTCGTCGCCGTCGAGGATGCCGTTCAAGTTCCGATCAATTCCCATGCGCACGCCGGAATTTACCGGCACGCCCATGATCGTCAGCGTGTCGCCCGCGAGCACCTTGGTGCGGAGTTGGGCGCGGGTCATGAAAGGAAGGCTTGTGGAGTCCGGGCGATAACCCACCGCTTGCGGTTCAGAGTAAACGAAGCCTCGAGCCTTTCCATCAATGGTGCCCTTGATGATCAAGTTGATGTTCGTGCCGGACCGGGCCTGCGCTTCGAGCAGGTTCCAGTCGGCGACGACGCTGGCGTTGTCGATGTTCGCCGCCGTGAGCGTGCGCGCGTAGCCGACTGCCGGCGCGGTTCCCGTGTCGAAGCACAGCACGAACGCCGAGACGTTGCTCTTCACCACCGCGTCGTTGGCGAACGCGCCGAAGACTGAGCGCGAAAGGAACGCGAACAGGTTCGGATCCTGCCCATCGTGGACGAGGCCGAAACCGCCGATGCTCGCCGCGCCGGGCGCGTTGTTGAAGTTCATCTTCTGATACATGTTGCGCAGCTGCGGCACCTTGAAGTCCTGCGGTTCCTGAAGCGCCGCTGCCGGCGTGATGCTGCGGTCCGTGCCCGTCGGAACGGCGTGGCAGGTGTTACACTTGAGACCGAGCACACCGCTGCCCTGATAGTTTGTCAGCATGTAGGCGTTCCGGCCGGCGATCGGATCCGCGCCCTGGAAACGTGCCGGCAACGTGCGGTCGAGGTTCTGGTTCGGGTTCGGCTGGTAACGGATCGTGTTGATATAATCGCGATACAATTGCATGTCGGCCGCAGACAGCGTGCTGCCGCCCAGCAAACCGTCGAACGCGTGGTTGAAGTGGAGAAAGTTCGTCCGGTCACCGCGCCAGTGCAGAGGATCCGTGCCTTGCAGACCGCGCAAGGTCTGCGTCGTCATCGGGCCCTTCATCGGGTGCATGACGAAGTTCGTTTGCAGCCCACCCGGGATGAGGAGCTGGCTGCCAGAGATGCGGGCACGCACTGTTTCCATGTTGCCCTGCGGATCGCCCAGATCCCACGCGAGCAAATCCATGTCGGAATCAATGTGGCAGGACGCGCACGACACGGTGCCGTTGCCCGAGAGCTTCGCGTCGTAGAGGAAGCCGCGTCCTTGGCGAATCACGGCCGGCGTCGGGTCGTGGCTGCCGATGGGAATTTCTCCGACGAGTCGCGGGTTAATCGCGTCAACCACGGAGATGGTGTTGGCGATGCGATTGAGCACGTAGAGCGTGGATTCACCACGGAGCGCAAGGCCGCGCGGGCCGCGCTTGGTGCGAGGGTTGGCGATGGATCCCGAGGCGCTGGGGTTCAACTCAACCCGGGTAACAAGCGTTCCTGACAGGGTGTTGAAGACGCCGATGCGATCCGATCCAAACCCTGCGATGAAAAGCGACTGTCCGCCCGGCGAGAACGCCAGGGCCGTTGGTTGCGCGAGCGCGTTGGTCTGATCGCGCGGGCTCGGGAACGTCGTGTAGTTGAACCCCGCATCGAGGTCGATCTTCGTAACCGCGCCGCTGACGGTATCAACGCGCGACACCTGATTCGTGACGAAGGCGCTGCGCAGTGCCGGCTCGAAGCGGGTGAGATTCCGGGCGTCGGTGTTCGCGACGTACAGCTCCGCAGTTCCCGGCCGGAGCGCGATGCCGAGATTCACTGTGCCAACGCGCGGGAAGTAACGCGTGACCGCCAGCGTGGCGGTGTTGATCTCCACCACGTCGTTGTCGGGCATCGTGAATTTGATCTCGGCATTCGGGCCGGCCGTCCCAGCCGGGTCGGTGGCATCGACGATAAGGCTCACTTTGGGTGGCGGCGGCAGGCCGGGGCGCATCGGCGGAGTGCTGTTCGTGGGTTGCGCCGGGGCGTTGGTAAAGGAGACGAGAGTCGTGCGGTTGCCTGAGAGCGCGAACGCGGCGAAGACCTTTGTTCCGTCCGGGCTCGCGACAATGGCGCGCGGGTTCTCGCCGAACACGGGGATGTTCGTGAGCACGACGTGGCTGGCGACATCGATGACGGTGATGCGGTTGTTGCGCGAGGCGGTGACGAACCCGCGGCCGTTGGCGAACGCGATGTCGGCCGGTTCGTCCTTCACGTAGATGGTGTCGGTGACGACGCGGCGAGAGACGGACACGACGCTCACGCTGTCGGAGACTTCGTTCACGACCCAGGCTTCGTCGTTGCTAATCGGGTTTACCGAGACCGGCTCGAGCCCGACGGGAATCTCAGCGATGAGAATCGGGTTCTGCGGCACCGAGACATCGAAGACCGAGAGCCGGTTGTCAGGAGTGTTCACCGCGAAGAGCCGCGTGCCATCGGGCGACAGGCGGATGGGGCTGGTCTGCTTGCCCTCGAAATTCACGAAGGGCTGGCCGAAGGCGCTTGGGCCGGTGACTGCGGCCAGCCAAGCCAGAAACAGCGAGAGAACGGGCAGGGGCAGGCGGCGGTGGGATGAGGGCAGATTCATGAGAAGAAAACGGTGTCAGGACCGGCAATTCAAAACGACTTGGAACGACGAGATGATCATGGAAATCGCCGCCAAGCTACCACCGATCGGCTTCGAATGTCCACCGGCCCGTTACTACGCGGGTGCATTCGGAAGTGGCGGCCAGCAAAAGGTTGTTATTGGCCTCGAATTGGGCTAATAAAGTCCGTTCCTTTTCTCCAAAAGCTCATGAGAATCAAAGTCGTATTGCTCCTGGCCCTGCTGTCGGGACTGCTGTTCCTCTCCCTCCAACATTTCCGCAAGACACCGGCATCGGTTCAAGTGGCTTCGGCACCGGAGCCTGCCACACCCGCAACGGCGGCCACAGCTCCGGCTTCGACTGGCGCAACCACGGCTCCGGTGGCCTCCGTCAACGTTCCGAGCACCGCTGCCGCCGCCGCTCCGGTGCCGCACACGCCCGAGGAATCCTGGGCGCAACCGGTGAGCGAACCGGCGTTCGCGGCGTTCAAGGACTGGACGGTCCACTACTTCCAAGCCACCAGCCCAGCCGCCCAAGCGGCGATCGAAGGGGAAGGCGTGATGCTGGCGAAGGAACGCCTGAGCGCGCTGGCCGCACTGATTGAATCGAATCCCGAACGTGCGTTCGCCCTCGCGGTGCCGCCGTCGGTGCAGGGACAATTGCCGGCGAAAGTTCGCGCGCAGACGGAGGATTGGGTGCGGCAGACCGGCGATTACAATGTCATGTGCGTGACGCCGGTTCCGGGCCGGCTGCCGTTCGCGCCGTTTGTGCGCGTGGCGGCGGTGGAGGGGCGCTTGCACCGCGTGTTTCCCTTCGGCCGCGCGCTGGCGTATCTCTCGCGAAGCGCCATGCCGATGAACGGCATCGCCGTTCCGTTGAGCGCCGCCGCAAAATCTCCGGCTGATCCCACAGGCCACGCCGTGACGCATCTTATGGCGATGAGCGCACTGACGGACGGTAGTGATGCGGGCTTCGACATGCCGCAGCCGTCGAGCACGCCGCCCACGGCGGAGTCGCCCTACACCGAGGGCCGGAAGCGTTACCTGCTCATGCGCGTGGATTTTCCGGATTACATCGGCGACGTGTTCCCGACGAACACCGCGCTCCAGCACATGACGGACATGAGCAACTTCCTCGCGACGATTTCCTACAACAAACACATCATCGCGCCGGTAGGCAAAGGCTCGGACATCACGCCCGTCATGCGCATGGCGAACAACGCGAGCTTCTACGACAACAAGGGCCTTTCCGATCTGTATCCCGAAGCGCGCAACGTGGCGCAGTCCGTTCATGGATACGACCTGAGCAAGTATGACTTCTTCTTCGTCTGCACCGGCGGCCGCCCGTCTTACGGCTATGCCGGCCTGGGTTACGTCGGCGGTGTTGGTTATCATCTGGCCAACAGCTATTTCGATGTCCGCACCAGCGCCCACGAGCTCGGCCACAATCTCGGCTTGAGCCACGCGAACTGGTTCGACACCGCCGGCCGCAGCACCATCGGCGCGGGCAGCAACGAGGAGTACGGAGATCCGTTCGACACCATGGGCGGCAGCGGCGGCGGCAGCCGGCATTTCAGCGCGAGCTTCAAGAACCGGCTCGACTGGATTCCCGCCAGCGACGCCCTGACCGTGACCGCCAGCGGCACCTACCGCCTGCACGCGCATGACATCACGACTGCGCCCGTCGGCCTGCGCGCCATCCGGCTGAATCGTTCGGGCGGCGATCCTTACTGGGTCGAATTCCGCCAGCTCTGGACGGCCAACAAGGCGCTGATGAACGGCGTGAACATCCGCCGCGCCGGCGGCTCCTCGCAGTTACTCGACATGACGCCCGGCTCCAGCGCGGGCAAGGACGACCATTCGCTCATCATTGGGCGGACCTTCAGCGACGTCGGCAACAGCGTTCATGTCACGCCGCTGCGCAAAGGCAACACGCACCCGGAGTCCATCGATCTCCAAATCAACGTCGGCGCGTTCGCCGGCAATCAGCCGCCGGTGGTCACCGTCAGTGGCGGGCCGCTCACAGCGGCAATCGGGCAGACGATCACGTTGACCGCAACGGCGAGCGATCCGAATGGCGACGCGCTCGCCTATTCGTGGGACTTCGGCAACGGCGATTACAGCGTGGACAATTCGCCCGTGCTCACCACGTCCTTCGCCGACGCGGGCGAGTACTCCGTGCAAGTCACCGTCAGCGACATGAAGGGCGGCACCGCCCGCGACTCCGTCGTCGTCAATGTCGGGAGCCCCGGCACCTTCGCGATCGCCGGCCGAGTGCTCAACACCGGCGGCCAGCCGTTGGGCGGCATCCGCGTCTCGACCAGCGGCTCACGCTACGCCTTCTCGGAAAGCGACGGCACCTACACCATCTCGCGGCTCGCGGCCGGCAACTACACCGTGACGGCCATTGACTCGGTGAACGACGCCTTCACGTTCGCCAATCCGTTCTTCAACAACCCCGTGACCGTTGGCCCGGATTTCGCGAACGCAGACTTCATCGTGTCCACGAACCCACCGCCGACTGTCACCGCGCTCATCGCGGCGAACTCGACTTGGAAGTATCTCGACAACGGCACTGACCAGGGCAACGCGTGGACGAACGCGACCTTCAACGATGCCTCATGGGCGTCTGGCCCCGGCGTGCTCGGCTACACCGATGGCAACGACCAAATCAACACAACGATCAGCTTCGGCCCGGACTCGGCCGCCAAGCACATCACCTACTATTTCCGTCGCGTCTTCACGGTTGCTGATCCGGCGGCCTTCACCAGTCTCCTGCTCAAGACACTGCGCGATGACGGCGTGATCGTTTACCTCAATGGAAGGGAAATCTTCCGCGACAACATGCCCGCCGGCGCACCGGCCTACACGACCCCGGCGAGTTCCTCGCTCGAAGCGGGTTCCTACCTCCAACAATCCCTGCCCACCACCGGCCTCATCGCCGGGAACAACCTCATCGCTGTCGAAGTGCATCAGAATGGTCCGACCAGTTCCGACGTGGTCTTTGATCTCGCGCTCGACGGCCTGACGGCCGCGCCGGCGGCGCCGTTCCAGATGGTCTATGTTTCCAGCCCGACGTTGCGTCAGGTGATCACGAACCCGCCGAGTGTTCAGCTCGCGGCGTTCGCCCGCAGCTCCGCGGCGACGGCCAGCCGCGTGGATTTCCTCGTGGACGGTGCCAAGATCGGCGAGGACACGACCACGCCGTTCAGCTTCCCGTGGACTTCGCCGACCGTTGGCGAACATACGCTTAACGTCGTGGCGGTTTTCGCCGGCAACTCTGTCACGTCGGCGCCCGTGCCGGTGACAATCGCCGCATCGGCATCGCTTGCCGTTTCGCTCACGGCCCCGGCGGACGGCACGAACGTACCGCTGCCCGCGAGCCTGCCACTCGCTGCCACTGCCCTCGCCGGGCCGTCTGCGATCAGCTCGGTGCAATTTTTCGCCAACGGCGTGTTCATCAGTCAGGACAACACCGCCCCTTACACCGCGACATTGAACGAGACGCAGCCCGGCGCGCAGACCTTGACCGCCGTGGCCACGGACCTCGGCGGCAACACGGCAACCAGCGTTCCTGTGGCCGTGACGTTCTCGCAACCTGCGCTCGGGACGGCGCTTGTTTCGTTCGGCGACGTTTGGAAGTACCTCGATGACGGATCGAACCTCGGGGGTGGATGGCGCGCGCGCTTCTTCGACGATCGGAATTGGTCCGCCGGACCCGGCCGGCTTGGTTACGGCGGCGACGGCGAAGTCACCGTGGTCAGCGGTGGCACGAACGCCTCGGTGCGCAACGTCACCACATATTTCCGCCGGCAGTTCGTCGTCGCCGATACGTCGGCCTACGGCGGGTTGCTCCTGCGCGTGCGACGCGACGACGGCGTGGCGGTGTATCTGAACGGCATTGAGATCGCCCGCGACAATCTTCCTTCCGGCGCGGTTGCCTGGAACACGCTGGCCAGCGCAACGGTGGACGCCGCGAACGAGACGACGGCCCTCGAATTCCGCCTCGACACTTCCGCTCTGCTGACGGGCACGAACACGCTCGCGGTCGAGATTCATCAGGCGAGCATTGGCAGCAGCGACCTCGGGTTCGATCTCGCGCTCACCGGATTAAGCGTCACGCCGCCGGCCGCCCCGATCTACCTCACGCTGCCGGCCGAAGGTGCTTCGTTCAACCCGCCGGCCCACGTGGCGTTCAACAGCTACGTGATGCCGGGTGCTCCGTTGGACAGCGTTCAATATCTCGCCAACGGAAGCGTTGTCGCCAGCGGAGCGTTGACCGCTCCGTACAGCGTCACTTGGAGCAATGCCCCCGTGGGCGCGCATCAAGTCGAGGTCGTCGTCGTGCGCGGCGGCGTCGCCACGACGTCTGCCCCTGTGACTATCACCGTGGATCGCGCGTTGCCGGCGATCACATCGGTCACCACGCCGCTCATCCAGCTTGGCACCACGTGGCGCTATTGGGACAACGCCACGGCCGTTGGCGCGGGCTGGCAGGCGCGGTCGTTCAGTGACGCGGCGTGGCAGACGGGCACGTCCCGCTTCGGCTGGGGACTCGACGGCGAGAACACCACGCTCACGAGTGGACGCGTCACGCACTACTTCCGGCGCTGGTACACCATTCCGAACCCGGCATTCTTCAACGAGCTCTCGTTCCTCATCTCGCGCGATGATGGCGCGGTGGTTTACATGAACGGCGTCGAGATGTTCCGCCACAACATGCCCGGCGGAAACATCGCTGCCTCGACACTCGCGCTCACGTCGTTGAACTCCCCTGATGAAACCGCCTACTACGAAGTGACCGTTCCAACCGGCGGCTCGGGCATCGTTCCGGGCACGAACCTCGTCGCGGTGGAGTTGCATCAGAGCAGCGCGGCCAGTTCGGACGGCGGCTTCGACCTGCAACTCACCGGCTACGGCAGCACGTCGGCGCGCGTTTATCTGACGACTCCGCAGAGCGGCGTATCCTTTGCCGGCTCGCGTAACATCGACATCGAAGCTATCGCCAAGGGCGCGGGCAACGCCGCCGTCACCAACGTCCAATTCTTCGCGAATAGCCAGAAGATCGGTGAACTCACCGCCACCCCCTGGCGCGTCACCTGGAGCAACGCCCCACTGGGCGGTTATCTGCTGACCGCCCGCAGCACGGACACGCTCGGGTTCGAAACCGTTTCCACGCCCGTCGAGATCGCGCTCGGGCGGCAGTCCGTCGCGAGCACGTTCATCACGAGCAACGCCGTCTGGCGTTTCCTCGACACCGGCGTGAACCAGGGCACGAGCTGGGTGAACCTCAACTTCAACGATGCGAGCTGGGGCATCGGCGCGGCCCGGCTCGGCTTCGGCAACGACGGCGAGACCACCACCATCAACGGTGGCCCCGGCGCGGCGCGGCATCCGACGATTTATTTCCGGCGCAAGTTCGTCGTCACGCCCGGAGCCATCTTCACCAATCTCCTCTTCAAGCTCGCGTGCGACGACGGTGCCGTCGTTCACCTCAACGGCGTGGAAGCCTACCGCCAGAACATGAACGACGGCGCGGTGACCTTTGCCACGCTCGCGCTGAACGCCACGGACGAGCAGACCTTCTTCCCCACCAGCATCGCCATAGGCGGGCTGCCGCCCGGCACGAACATCGTTGCCGTGGAAGTCCACCAAAGCTCCGCGACCAGCAGCGATCTCGGCTTCAACCTCGAACTCAGCGCGACCGGCTACGAAGACGTCGCCGCACCGCCGCTGCTCGCGATCGAACTGGCCGACGGCAACATCGAGCTGCGCTGGCCAGCCACGGCGGTCGGGTGGACCGTGTATTCGGCCGCCAGCATCGACGCACCCGTCATCGGCTGGACGCCTGCGACGGGTTCGCTCCTGCAAGTTGGCAACCAATACGTATTCACCGCGGCTCCGGATGCCGGCAACCGCTTCTTCCGCCTGCGGAAGCAGTGAAGTTGCAGCGGTGGGTTTTGTCGCGCCGCGACAAGACAAGCGCGAGTTCAGCGGGCGACGCCGCCTGCCACATACATCCGCCTTGCAATTGCCGCGCACGCGCCAAACGATTCGCGCGTGCCGCGTCCGCCCCAGAAAAGTCCCCGTTCCTCCGGTGTTGTCCCGGCTGGCGATCCGTTGGCGGGACTCGACTTCGCGTCGGGCGCGAACCCGGTTCGCCGCGCTCTCGATGATCCGGCGCGCGGTGTCTGGTTGTATCAGGGCAATTGCCTCGAAGTGCTCGATGCGCTGGCGGACCGCCATCCCGACGGCGTGTTCGACATGATCTTCGCGGACCCGCCTTACTTCCTCTCCAACGGCGGCATCACCTGCCACGCCGGCAAGATGGTGAAGGTGGACAAGGGCGAGTGGGACAAGTCGCGCGGGGCGGACCTGAACCACGAGTTCAACACCGAATGGCTGCGCCGCTGCCAGCGCGTGCTCAAGGCCGACGGTACCATCTGGGTTTCCGGCACGCACCACGTCATCTTCTCCGTCGGCTACGCGATGCAGCAGCTCGGCTTCAAGATCCTCAACGACATCACCTGGGAAAAGCCAAACCCTCCGCCGAACCTTTCCTGCCGCTACTTCACGCACTCGACCGAAACGATCCTGTGGGCGGCGAAGACCGAAAAGAGCCGGCATTGTTTCAACTATCAGGTCATGCGGCAGATCGCCGGCGGCAAGCAGATGAAGTCCGTCTGGCGCATGACCGCGCCGAAGTCCGACGAGAAACGCCTCGGCAAACATCCCACGCAAAAGCCCGTCGGTCTTGTGGAGCGCTGCATTCTCGCCTCCACAAACGAAGGCGATCTGGTGCTCGATCCGTTTCTCGGCGGCGGCACCACGGCCGTGGCCGCGATGGAAACGCGCCGCCGTTGCGTGGGCATCGAGCTGGAGGACGGCAACATCAAGCTCGCCGCCCGCCGCGCCGCTCACGCGGCCACCTTGTTCAACCAGTCCACAAACCCGGAGGAGAAATGTCGGGACGCGCACTCGCCGTCGCCAATGGCGACGGATTGACCAAGGCCGTCGCGCAGCTTGCGCGGGATCTCGGGCTGGAAGCCATCGAGCAGGTGCGCGTGGCCCGACGCATCTGGGGAGCGGAACGGTTCATCGACGTGGTGCTGATCCATCCGCAGACGCGCAAGACGCTCGGCGTGGAGTGCAAGTTCCAGGCGGTGCGCGGGACGGCGGAGGAGAAGATTCCGGCGACGATCAAGGACATCGAGGCGTGGCCGATCCCCGGTCTGGTGGTGTTCTCGGGCGAAGGCTTCACGGAGAACATGCGGTGCTTTCTCGTCTCGACGGGACGCGCGGTCGAGTTCGATGAACTGTCGCCGTGGCTGTGCCTGTTCTTCGGACTGCCGCTGCCGGAAGCGGCCTCGCGGTGAAAAGCAAAACGCCCGCTTTGCAGCGGGCGTTCTGGTGTTGGGTTCCCTGAGAGGAACGCGGTTTAGAAAACAACCTGCACGCGCAACAGAAGGCGGCCGCGGCCGTCTTCCTGACCGCCGGCCTTGTCGCCGAGGAGGTAGTTGGCCATGAGCTTGAGGTCATCGCCCTTGATGTAGTAGTTCAAGCCGAGGGTCCAGACGTCGGTGCTGTTGCCGTTGCCGCCCACGTTCGGATCAAACGACTCGTAGCGGATGATGCCCTGAAGGGTTTTGGGAACGATGTAATACCCACCGAGGAGATAGAAGCCATCCGCGATGAGCGAACGCGAGGGCGTGTCGTTGCCGGGCTCGAAGTAACTGCGCAGGTATTCCGCCTGGAAGTCGAACGGGCCGAACTTCACCTGGGAATCCACGCCCCAAGCCTTGCGGTCGCCGACAAAGCCGTTGTCCACCGTGCCGCCGAGAACGGAGTCGAAGCCGAAGCCGGACTTGGAAACGCTGGTGGCCTTGGCGGCGCTGCCGTCGCGGGAGACGAGGCCGTTGATGCCTGCATTGGCTTCCAGAGCCCAGCCGCTCACTTCGGTCTTGAGCACCGTGCCCTGGACGCGGCCGACGTACATGAACTGGTCGTTGTCGTTGGCGCTGCTGTTCACACTGGTGCCGTTGAAGACGCCGAGCGCGTAGCTGAGTTTCTTGTCCAGAACGGTGCCCGTCACGCTGCTGCCGATCTGGCGGCCGTCGGTCAGGCGGTCGTTAGGGAGGGAACGTTCCACCGTGAGGATCTTGGTGTCGGAAGCGATCTGCTCCCAGCCGTAGTGAGTCTTGTACTGGCCGAACTTGATGTTGGCGTAGTCGTAGCGGTTCCAGTTCACGAAGAAGTCGGTGATCCCGGCGCGATAGCCGGTTTGTTCGCTCATGGAATTCGCACCCAGATCCATTTCGGCCTTGTAGTCGAAATGTTCGAGGAACGAGCCCTGGACGTTGATGCGCGCGCGGCGCAGGAGGAAGCGGTCTTCGACGTTGTCGAACCGCGCGTCCGGCGACTTGCCGAACTCAGCTTGGCCTTGGAGGAAACCGCCCAGCGTCATCTTGTTGCCCTTGCCGGCTCCCTTGAGAAACGTCGAGGGCGCCTTCGGGTCGTAGCCAAGTTCTTTCTTCAGGGTGGCGTTTTCCTTCTGGAGCCCGTCCACCTGGGACTCGAGCTTCTTGAGGCGTTCTTCCACGGAGCCGGCGTCGGCTGCGGAGGCGTTGAACGCGCCCAGCGCGCCAGCGGCGGCGAGGGCGTAAAGTGCGGATGTTTTCATGCAGTGCTTGGTTTCGTTAATCGATGCGCCGAACGGGTCGCAATTTGGTTCGCCGCCGGTATAGGCGATGCGCGCGGACAGAGGGAAGCGTTTTTCGTGATCCGACTGTGACTTTTCTGTGACACTGCCGTGACCATAAGCGATTGGTTCCCTGCATCCCGCGCTCGGGCGAGTTTACACATCGCGCCTTGTCAGCCGTCACCTTCCGGGCGCACCCTGCGTCACAACGAATTATGCCGGCCACGCGTCCAGCGCCTTTCTTCGCCGTCCTTTTGAGCCTCCTCATCGGCCCGGGCTTGGGCGGATGCAAGCGCTCCGGCCCGCCCGAAGCACCCCTCACTGGCAAGCGCACCGATGCCCCGGTCTCCATGCCGGCCACCTGGCAGGAAGGCCGGCGCTATGTCTTTCGGGTCGATTCCTCCACCGACACCGAGGTGCCCCGCAAGAACACCACCCAGCTCATCCTCAGCCAGACGACCATCGGCCAGGAACTCGCCTTCACCGCCACCAACGTCGCGCCCGACGGCAGTCGCGTGCTGCACATGGAGTTGCTCTCCGTCCAGTTCGAGACCGGCCGTGACGACGACGTGACCCTGAGCTTCGATTCCTTGAACACCGTGCTTCAGGTCGAGGACACGCCCATCATTCAGCGCCTGCGCAAGCTCATCGGCCTCAAGCTCGCCTTCCGGCTCTCGCCATCGAACACCGTCACCCGCGTTGATGGCATCCGCGATCTCAACGACCGCCTCAACAGCGGCAATTCCATCCGCGGCGTCCCGGCCCAAGTCCTCGCGCGCTGCGTGAACCAGCAGTTCTACCGCGACCTCGTGGAGATGAGCTTCCTCCCGCACCACGCCGTCAGGCTCGGCGAGAGCTGGACCATCGATCGCTCTTCCAGCGTCAACCCGCGCGGCGGCGCTGGCATGGCGCACTTCACGTACACCTTCGCCGGCTGGCAGAAACACCTGGGCTCGAACTGCGCGCGGCTCGACTTCACCGCCGAGTTCAAGCCGCCCGGCCCGCCGACCACGAACACGATGGTCACCACCAACGCCCCCGGCACCACGAACCAGTCCGTCGTTCGCCGCGTGTCGCGCCAGCCCTCCGCGAACATCGAGGAAGGCTCCATCTCCGGCCAGAGCTGGTATTCGCCGGAACTCACCCTCGCCATCGAGACCGTGTTCAACCAATCCGCCACCACCAAGACCACGCTCGGCAAACGCACCAGCACCACGCGGTCCGTGGCCGGCGCCGACAACACCGCGGAGATTGTGGACGTTGATTCTGCGCCGCCGGACCCAACGCCTTCCCCGGCCGGCACGAACGCGCCTCCCGTCACCATCAGCACCACGACGCGCCAATCCACCCGCATCCGCCTCGTGGAAGTGGAGACGTTCAAGGACGTGCTCAAACCTTGATTCTAAAGACAGCAGTTCAACCACGGATAGACACGGATGAACACAGATAGGAGGGCATTCCGTTCTTCCTTCACTAGCTTGATGAGCGGAGAAGTTGAAAATCATCCGTGTGTATCCGTGTCCATCCGTAGTTAACAACTTCGGCCCGGGGTTCAACGGCCGTTTCCAAGTTGATTCCTCGAAGGCGCGGCGGAATCCTCGCGTCCGACACCGCGAACCATTCCATGACACCGAACATTGCTCTCACCCGGCCGGCCTTGAACCGCCGTTCCTTCCTCCGCCAAACCGCCGCCACTGCAACGCTTGCCGGCTTTGCGCCCGCGCTCCTCGCCGCCGAAGGCAAGCCCGCCCGCACCTTGAAGCTCAAGAAAGCCATCATGTGGGGCACCGTTGGCGTGAAAGGCGACATCCTCGAAAAGATGCGCCAGTGCAAGGCCGCCGGCTTCGAAGGCGTGGAACCCAACGGCGGCATGAACAACGACGAAGTCGTCAAAGCCATGCAGGAAACCGGCCTCCTCGCCGCCAGCGTCTGCTGCCACACCCACTGGGCGAAACCCCTTTCCGACCCCAACCCCGCCGTCCGCGAAACCGGCCTCGAAGGCCTCAAGCTCTCCCTGCGCGACGCCAAACGCTACAGCGCGGGCTCCGTCCTCCTCGTTCCTGGCGTCGTCAACAAACAAGTCAGCTACGAAGACTGCTGGGCGCGTTCCATCACCGAGATTCGCAAAGTCATTCCGCTCGCGGAAGAACTTGGCGTCGTCATCGCCATCGAGAACGTCTGGAACGAATTCATCACCAAGGAAGACGAAGCGCTGCGCTACCTAGAAGAGATCAACAGCCCGTGGGTCAAGTGGCACTTCGACATCGGCAACATCATCTGGTACGGCGAACCCATCGCCTGGATCAAGAAGCTCGGCAAGAAACACATCGCCCGATTGCATATCAAGGAATATAGCCGCGACCTCGCCATGAAGAACGGCGACAAGTGGAAAGGCTTCAACGCGAGATTCCTCGAAGGCGCAAACAACTGGCCCGGCATCATGAAAGCCCTCGACGAAGTCGGCTACGAAGGCACCTGGGGCATCGCCGAACAAGGCGGCGGCGGCTCGCCTGAAGGTCTCAAGGATCTCGCCACGCGCATGGATAAAATGTTCGCGAGCTGAACGCCCGATCGGTTTCGCGACCCCGCCGTCGCCCCTCGCCCCCCGGTAGCGCAAACCTGCTGGTTTGCCTGCTCCCAATGGCCAGACGGCACCAGCCGAACCGCGCCCGCCCCGTCCACGCAAAACCGCCAGCGCCGGAGGCGCGACAGAGATTAGCCCTGGGCGTGAGCCCGGGGTGGACTGTGGAAATCTCATCAGCCCTGGCACGGGCGACAGAACTTCTCTCGCCCCGTCCGGGGCTGGATCAATATGCAAGGCAGCACCCCGGGCTCACGCCCGGGGCTAAGTTCAGTCGGCCCTCCGGGCCTGTCGGCACAACTGGCTGCAAACCCGAAACACGCGGTCGAGACGCCCCCGAGATTCAAATTTCCAATTCGCCGCCGCCCGGCTTGAATCGCCGGCCTGTGACCGACAGCCCCGCCAGCAAGCCGCGCTTCAAACCGCGCAACCTCCTCGGCGTGCTTGCCTACCTTCGTAACTATCCCGGCGGCGTGGCGTGGTGCATCAGCCTGCTCCTCGTCAACATCTCCATCGAAATGACGCTCCCGCAGGTGCTCGGCAACGCCATCACCGCGCTCCGCGAACTGCCGGTCCGCACGGAGGCCGGGGGCTTTTCCATCCAGCCCTACGCGTTGCTCTTCCTCGGCCTCATCTGCGTGCGCGGCTGCGTCGGCTACATCCTCGGCCCGATTCGCAACCGCACCATCCAGCGCACGCTCACCGACATCCGCTCCGCGATGTACAACGCGCTCCAGCGCCTGACCTTCAGCTATCACGACCGCGTCAACTCCGGCGAACTCATCTCCCGCGCGACGACCGACATCTGGCGGCTCCAGGATTTTCTCTTCGCCTGCCTGCTCCTGAGCGTGGACATCGTCGTGTCGCTCATCGCCACAACCACGCTGATCTTTCTCATCAGCCCGGCGCTCGGGTTCGTCGCGCTCGGCACGATGTTGCCGACCATCGCGTTGATCGGAATCTTCGCCAGCAAGCTCCAGCCGCAATGGCGACAGGTCCACGATCAACACGGTGCGATGACCACCGTGATTCAGGAGAACATCGCCGGCGTGCGCGTCGTGAAAGCCTTCGCGCGCGAGCAGTCCGAGATCCGGAAGTTCCGCAGCCGCAAGGAGGCCTACATGGAGACGCTGCTCACGACTGTGAACTACTGGGCGTCGCGCGTGCCCCGGGCGCAGTTCCTCTACGGCCTGAGCACGCCGCTCGCGCTGTGGATCGGCGGCCGCGAAGTCATCCAGGGCAACATGCCGCTGGGCGATCTTGCCAAGGTCGTCTTCTACCTCATGGCCATCGGACATCGCGTCGGCATGATCGGCCAGTTCACGAACATCGTGCAGAACGCCAGCGCCAGCGCCGAGCGCGTGATGGAGATCCTCCAGGAACCGGTCACATTGCGCGACGGCACGCGCCCGATGCCCGATGGTCGCGGCGAAGTGCGCTTCGAGAATGTCAGCTTTGAGTACCCGATCCTCCGCAAACCCGCGCAAGGCGGCACCGGACCGTCTGTCGAAACGGCCACTCCACGGCCCGCGATTCATGATGTCACCCTGACCGCCGGTGCCGGGCAAACGATCGCCGTGGTCGGCCCGACGGGTTCCGGCAAGACGACGCTCGTGAATCTCCTTCCGCGCTTCCACGATCCCACGAGCGGGCGCGTGTTCATCGACGGCGTGGACGTGCGGGAGATTCGGCTAGAGGAACTGCGCCGCTCCGTCGCCGTGATTTTTCAGGAGACGTTTCTCTTCAGCGCCACCGTCGCTGAGAACATCGCCTACGGCCGGCCGCAGGCGACCCGCGCGGAGATCGAAGCCTGCGCCCGCGCCGCGCAGGCGCACGAATTCATCGCCGAACTGGAGGAGGGCTACGACACAGTGATCGGCGAACGCGGCGTGTCCCTCAGCGGCGGCCAACGCCAGCGCATCGCCCTGGCGCGCGCGTTCCTGATGAACCCGCGCGTGCTCCTCCTCGACGATGCGACGGCGAGCGTGGATTCCAAGACAGAGCGGCTGATTCAGGAAGCGATGCGCACGCTCTGCTTCGGCCGCACGACCTTTGTCATCGCGCACCGGCTCTCGACGGTGCAGCACGCCGACCTCGTGGTCGTGCTGAGGAGTGGCCGCGTGATTGCCCAAGGCCGCCACGAAGATCTCGCCCGCGAGGACAGGCTCTACCGGGAAATGTTCGGCCTGGCGGCGACGTAACGTGGCGTCTTTGGATGCCCGTGTTTCATCTGTGTTCCATCCTTGGCTGACACGTCTCTGCTCTACGTTTTCCCCTTCGGATCGAACGCGTCGCGCAATCCATCGCCGACGAAGTTCAGCGCCAGCAGCGTCGTCACCAGCAGCGCCGACGGAAACACCACGAGCCACCAGTAGATGCGAACCGAATTAAGCTGCCCCGCCCCCTCGGCAACGAGCGATCCCCAACTCGCCATCGGCGGCTGGATACCCAGCCCGAGGTAGCTCAAGAACGATTCGTAGAGGATCACCGACGGCACTGTCAGCGTCAGATAAACGATCACGATGCCCCACACGTTCGGCAGGATGTGATGCCAGAGGATGCGCGCGTGTCCTGCACCCAGCGACCGGCTCGCGTCCACGAACGCTCGCCCGCGCAACGCCAGCACCTGGCCCCGGACGATGCGCGCCATCGTCAGCCATGACACCGCGCCCAGTCCGGCGAACAGCAGCACCATCGACGCCTGGGCGGCCATCTTTGCGCCGAACACAGCGTCCAACGCGCGCGTCGCCGGCTCTTTCAAGGCCGTCAGCAGCACGATCACGAAGATGATCGACGGCAGCGCGTAGAGCACATCCACGAAACGCATCATCACGCCGTCCATGCGCCCGCCGACGTAGCCCGCCACCGCGCCCCACGTCACGCCGATGACCAGCGCCACGCCCGCGCCCACCACGCCGACCAGCAGCGACACCCGCGCTCCGAACATCACGCGCGTCAGCAAATCCCGCCCATGCACGTCGGTGCCGAACCAGTGCTTTGCGCCCGGCGGCTCGAACTGTGCGTCGGTGATCGCGTCCCACGCATACGGCGCGATCATCGGCCAGAGCAGCACAAGCGCGATCAACACGGCGAGGAAACACGCGCTCACCACCGCCGGCTTGTTCCGGCGGAAGCGCATCCAGGCTCGTTGATTCGGGGTCATTGGAATTTCACCCTTGGGTCTAGCTTCGCCAGCAGCGCGTCGGCGACGAGATTCAGCACGAGCAACAATCCTGCGTAGAGCATCACCAGCCCCATCAACAGCGGATAATCGCGGTTCAACGAACTGTTCACGAAGAACACGCCAAGGCCCGGGATTTGGAAAATCGTCTCCACCACGAACGAGCCCGTCAGCAAGTCGGCGAGCATTGGCGCGGCGAAGGACACCACCGGGAGCAGCGCCAGCCGCAACGCGTGCTTCAAGAGAATCTGCGATTCACTGAGGCCCTTCGCTCGAGCGGCGGTGATGAACTCCGATTGAAGCGTCGTCGTCATGCTCTCGCGCACCAGCCGCGCAACCCGTCCGGCGAAGAGCAGCCCGAGCGTGAGTGTCGGGAGAATGACGTGCAGCGGCGATTCCCACAGCGCCACGGGGAACCATCCGGCCTTGATGGCGAGCCCGAGCACCAACATTGGTCCCAGCACCAGCGCCGGCACGCACGCCGCCAGGAGCGAGAGCAATCCCCAGAAATAATCTCCCCAACGCCCGCGCTGCACCGCCATCAGCACGCCCCACGGAATGCCGAGCCCAAGCGCGAATAGGAACGCCAGCCCGCCGAGCGTCATCGAGACCGGCAACGCGCTGGCGATGATGTCATTGACCGTGTGATTGCGGTACTTCGTGGAAAGCCCAAGATCGCCGCGCACGAGATCGCCAAGGTAACGAACGTACTGGCGGAGCAACGGTTCATCGAGATGATACTTCGCCCGAATGGCCCGCTCGATCTCGGGCGACGCCGGAGCGCGCTCGGAATCGAACGGCCCGCCCGGAGCCAGCCGCATCAGCATGAACGCCAGGAAGCTGATCAACAGCAGCAGCGGCACGAGGAAGGCGAGGCGTTTGAGGAAGAACATGGGTGCGGAGTGAATCATTAATCAGTGGTCAGTAATCAGTGAGACAGTAGGTGGTGGCGAATGGACGATTCGGACTGCTGGATGTTCCTGATGGCGGCGCATGGCGATCATTCACTGTCAACTGTTTCACTGACTACTGATTACTCCTCTTGCGCACCGCGATCGCATTGATTGGATGCGAGTCGAGCACGTTGCCGTAGATGCCCGTGACCCGTTCCGGGTTGTGATAATTGAACCCGCTGAAAAAGTACATGGGCACAATGGGCGGATCATCGCGCACCAGAATCGCCTCGGCCTCGCGCAGCAGCCCGGCGCGCTTCTCAAGGTCCGTCAGGCGGCTCGCCTGTTCCATCAGCTCGTCGTAGCGCGGATTCTTCCAGCCCGTCCGGTTGTTGCCGTTGTTGGCACGGAACAGGTCAAGGAACGTGTTCGGATCATTGTAGTCACCGACCCAGGTGCTGCGGCTCACGTCGTAGTCGAGCCCGCGCTGCGCGGCCAGATAGACCTGCTTCTCCATCTGCCGCAGTTCCACCTTGATGCCGAGCTCGCGCTGCCACATCTCCTGCAGCTCGACCGCGATCTTGGAATGCACCGAGCCGCCGCCGGAGACGGACTCGAAGAGATATTCGATCGTCCGCAGGCCCTTGCCGCCCTCGAAGCCCGCCTGCTTGAGCAGCTCCCGCGCGCCCGCCGGATCGAATGCCAACCCCTCCGGCGAGCGGCAGTTCGCTGTTCCCGGCGGAACGAAGTGCGAGCCGATCTTCTCGCCCGTCATCAGGATCTTGTCCACGAGCCGCTGCTTGTCGATGCACATGGCCAGCGCGCGGCG
>SXGS01092726.1_pt1 | contig 28281 bp, 14 predicted proteins | sample 3174681 | NCBI WGS metagenome assembly SXGS01 (sample SAMN11356861, study PRJNA531348) | freshwater metagenome | isolation source: freshwater sample F1-80 | place: China: Fuxian Lake, Yuxi | collected 2017-12-25 | reverse complement strand
CCCACAACCGGTCCGAAGCCGAACGCCTCGCCGACCGAATCCTCCACTTGCGCGATGGACGCCTTGAATCCTGAGCTTCCAGCGGACGTGGCCCGATGCCCCGAGCTGACCGCCGACGAGGTGGAGGTCTACGGCTGGCAAATTCCCGTGGGCGGCTTTGGTGAGTTGGCCCAGCGCCGTCTCAAGGGAGCCTCGGTGTTGGTGTCTCGCGTGGGCGGACTTGGGGGCATGGTGGCCTTTGAATTGGCGGCGGCCGGAGTCGGGCGGTTGATTCTCGCCCACGGCGGCAATTTACGGTCTGACGACCTCAACCGCCAATTGCTCATGACCCACGACCACATCGGCAAGCCTCGCATCGACTGCGCCGTGGCGCGCTTGAAGGCCTTGAATCCGCGGGTAGAAATCGTGGCCGAGCCGGCCAATATCTCGGAAGACAACGCCGCGCGATTGGTGGGCCTGGCCGATGTCGTGGTGGATTGCGCCCCCCTTTTTGAAGAGCGCTACTTGATGAACCGCGAGGCCCTGCGTCAGGGGCGGCCGATGGTGGAAGCGGCCGTCTATGATTTGGAGTTTCACCTGACCACATTCGTGCCGGGAGTGACTGGATGCCTGCGGTGCCTGTACCCGCAGCAAAGCCAGACATGGACTCGGAAATTTCCCGTGCTGGGGGCCGTGTCAGGGACGGCCGGAGGGATGGCAGCCCTCGAGGCCATCAAGGTCATCACCGGGTGTGCGTCTCCTCTGGCGGGGAGATTGCTGACCTTCGATTTGCGAACGTACCGTATGTCTCAGTTGAAGATCGGGCGGATTCCCGGCTGTGTGGATTGCGCTCAAAGCACGGGAGGCCATGCATTATGAAGGGCTGGAATCGATTTCGAAAGAAGCTGGGGTGGTTCGTGTTTTTTGTCGCTGTGTCCGCTTGGGCGTGCCGCTACTCGGTCCGCGACACCGGCTTTGTGGATCTGGGACTAGAAGCCTATCGATTGCGATGGGTGACCGAATCGGGAGCTTCGGCGGAGGCGCGTTCCAAGGCCGAATTGCTGCTGCGCGATTCCAACGTGGTTTGGGACGAAGATCCCGCGGGCGGGGGCTTTCCGCGCACCGCCGGGTTGTACTTGCGCGATGTGGAAGGGCGTATCCTGAGCCTGCCGTTGCCGAATCCTTCCGATGCAACGGCGGTGCTGCGGGGCGTCGAGATGGCGGTGACGTCGCCGCTACGGGAGCGGGTGTATCGCGAAGGGCTTCGTGCTTACGCGCTGGTTTTATTGCTCGAAGGCACCGATGGGGAGGCCAATGCCCGAGTCCGTCAGGATGTCGACTCCGCCATTACCGCCACGGCGCGGTTGCTGTCTTCGATGCCCAAGCCCGTGGAGACCCCGCCGCAGTTGGTGGCCGTGTCGTTGAAGGAACAGGCGGCCGAGAGAGTGCTGGTCTGGGGCTTAGGCTTGGATCCTGCGTCCACGGATTCACCTCGGGTGGTCCTCGTTTTTGGTCGAGGACGCCGGTTGGGTTTACCGTTGGAAGGGCCGCTCATCACCCAAACTGCCTTGCGGGACCGATTGCTACTCATTGGTCAGGACTGCGAATGCGATTTGGATCGGGCTTGGTTGAAAGGACCTCTCCTGCCCGGCCGTTGGGGACGCGAGTTGCAGCAGGCCGCCTTGGACACGCTGGGTTTCGATCCGGGCAATCCCATGGTGCGCGCCGAAATTAGCCGCATTGTTGAACGCGGACCGCAGAATCCCGGGCGCCGTCGCCCGCCGTCTTCCGGGACCTCGCTGGGTTACTCCGAGGAGTCGGTCGAAACGGTGCTCGGGTCGGAATCCGATCCAGCCGAGCCATCGAATACTCAGGCTGCTCCGGCCACTTCCGCGACTTCGACGGACCCGACTGCTGCGATCGCTCCGACGGCGTTGACCTCATCGACCGCGCTGTCGAAGCCACCGCCCGCTCCTACGCCAACGAACCCGGGTCGCGGCCTTTGGTTCGTCTTGGCGGGGGCTTTGACCGTCTTCTTTGCCGTGGGTCTCGGTCTTTGGTTCCGTGCGTCCAAGCGATGAACTTCACTCTCCAAAACATCTTGCGGGAAGGGTGGTACTCCCGCCTCAACTCCGCGCTGATGCTCGTCGCATTGACCGGAGCGGTGACCTTGCTTACGGCCGTGCACCTGCTCACCGCGGCCGCAGAACGCGAGACCCGGCGTGTGGTTCGGGACATGGGGTTCAACTTGCGAATTCTTCCCAAAGACACAGATCCGGAGCGGTTTTTTCTGGAAGGCTATTCGGAGAACACGTTGCCCGCGGACACCGTGACTCGCTTGGCGGCCGGTGCTGGGACCTTTATCACCTTCAATCACCTGACACCCGTCTTGGAACGGCGCATTCGCCTGGGTGGCCACGAGTGCCTGCTCACGGGACTGGGTGATACGGTCGTCGGGCCGGGTGAAAAAAAGCAGCCCATGGGTTTTCGCATCGCCCCGGGAACGGCTCAACTCGGGAGTATTTTGGCCGAGCGGTTGGGAGTGAAGGTGGGCGGGACTGTGGAAGTGGCCGGGCGAACACTCCGCGTGGAACGGGTTTTGGTGGAGTCGGGAACGGACGAAGACGTGCGGCTGTACACCGCCTTGTCCGATGCGCAAATCGCCCTTGGGTTGCCGGGTCGCATTAGCGAGATCAAGGCCATCGATTGCCTGTGCCTGACGGCCGATCAGGATCCTTTGCCGAAGATCCGCGAGGCGCTGTTGCGATTGTTGCCGGAGGCTCGGGTAATTCAAATGCGCGCCTTGGCCGACGCGCGGGCCAAGCAACGTCAGGCCTCGGAACGGGTGAGCGCCTTTGCTGTGCCGATGACCTTGCTGGTGGCGGCCGTGTGGATTTTGGTGCTGGCCGTGTTGAACGTGCGCCAGCGCCGGGTAGAGATCGGTCTCTGGCGTGCCTTGGGGACAGGCTCTTCACGCATCGCCGCGCTGTTCTTGGGCAAGGCGGTGCTGCTGGGCGGATTGGGCGGTGCGTTGGGATGGACTATCGGAACCCTCGTGGCGTTGCGCTGGGGGCCTGACTTGTTTCCGGTGACGGCGGCCTCGTTGAAAATGGATCCCACCCTGATTGGGCCGGCCCTGACCTGGACGCCGCTCTTCGCGGCCGCCTCCAGTTTCCTGCCGGCGATGATGGCCGTGTCGCAGGACCCGGCCGAAACACTCCGAGCCGATGGATGACGCCATGAAATTACCTCTCATCGAAGCCTCGGGCCTCACCCGGAATTACGCCTCCAAACCCGGCGTGGTGGCCGGTGTCGTCGATTTGTCCCTGCGCGTGGAGCGCGGTGAGTTCGTGGTGATCCAAGGCGCGAGTGGATCGGGCAAGAGCACCTTGTTACTGATGTTGGGAGCGCTGCTCCGGGCGGAGCGTGGAACCTTGCGAATCGACGGTGTGGAGTTGACTCGCCTCAGCGCCGTTGAGAGGTCCGAATATCGGGCGCGTTCGGTGGGCTTCGTCTTCCAATTATTCCACCTCGTTCCTTACCTGAGCGTGCACCGCAACGTGCTTTCCGGACTGCCTTCGGGCAGTGCTGTCGAGTTGTCGGAAGCCGATCGGTGGATCGATGCGCTGGGGTTGACCGAGCGCCGTGACGCAAACCCCGCGACACTGAGTGCGGGTGAGCGGCAGCGGGTGGCCTTGGCTCGAGCCTTGGTCAAACGACCACCATTAATTTTGGCCGACGAACCGACCGGCAATCTAGATCCCGACAATGCGGCCCGGGTGCTGGAGCACTTGGACCAGTACCGACGCTCTGGCGGTACGGTGGTGCTGGTGACCCACGGTTCCGAGGCCAATCGGTATGCTACCCAACGTCTCCGGTTGGAGGCCGGGCGCTGGGCGGTTCCATCCGCATTTCCCCCTTTTTAACGACTCTGCATCATGAACCGATTTTGTACTTTGATCGCATCGGCCGCCGTCTGGGCCGTGGCTTCCGCCCGAGCCGCCGACTGGCCCACCTACCGTGGAGACTATTCTCGCAGTGGTGTCTCCACCCAGAGTTTGGCCGGGACTCCCGTGGTCTCATGGACTTGGCAATCCCAGCATCCGCCGCAACCCGCATGGCAGGGAGAGGCCAAGTGGGATGGTTGGAACAAGGTTTTCGATCTAAAGCCCCGTCAGGCCTTCGACCGTGCTTTCCATGTCGTGGTCTCCGGGCGTCGGGCCTACTTCGGTTCTTCGGCCGATGATCAGGTGCGCTGCTTGGATACCCGATCGGGAAAAGTGCTCTGGACCTTTTTCACCGAGGGACCCGTCCGATTGGCTCCGACTCTTCATGAGGGTCGCCTCTATTTCGGCAGCGATGATGGCTGCGTCTACTGCCTCCAGGCGGACGATGGGCGATTGATTTGGCAGACTCGGGCTGTCCCGACGGATCGACGAATTCCGGGCAACAGTCGCATCATTTCGGCCTGGCCGGTGCGCACCTCTGTGGTGGTTCAAGACGGCAAGGTGTATGTGACAGCGGGAATGTTTCCGGCCGACGGAGTTCACTTGGTCGCACTGGATGCGGGCACCGGAACTGAAGTTTGGCGGCAGGTTCAGAACGACCTCCCAGCCCAGGGCTATCTGTTGGCGTCCCGCAGCCGCCTGTACGTGCCGGCAGGCCGCAACAATCCAGCCGTCTGCGACATCGCGACAGGCAAGCGGGTCCGGGTCGTCGAGGGAGCCGGCGGAACGTATGCGCTCTTGACCGACGATTTGCTCGTCTTTGGACCGGGCAAGACCGGGCAATTGGGAGCCGTGGAGGACGGGAGTTCCGATCAACTGGCCAGTTTTCAGGGCAACCACATGATCGTCACGGGCAACCGGTCGTACTTGCACTCGGATTCAGAAATCACCGCCCTCGATCGCGGTCGTTATTTGCAACTGGCGCGTGAGCGGAAATCTATTTCGCGCCAACAAGGCGAGTTGGCCAAGAAGGCCAAATCCCTCGCCAGTAAGGCGGGCACCGAGGCCGAGCGGGAAGCCATTAAGAAGCAGCTGGTCGACTTGGGCAAACGCCTCGATGAAGCCACCCTGGCCATGGACCAATGCCTGCTTTGGAAGGCCCCTTCGATTTGGCCCCATTGCGTGATCTTGTCGGGCGACACCCTCATCCTCGGCGGCTCCAGCGAAGTGGCTGGATTACCGGCAGCCTCGGGCAAACTGGGATGGAAACTTCCGGTTCCCGGCATCGCCTACGGGTTGGCCGCGGCCGATGACGCGGTGTTTGTTAGCACCGATCGCGGGGCCGTTTTGTGCCTTCGCTCTCCGAGTGCCTCGGAACCTTCTGCCTCCTCCAACGCTTCGACCTCTTCCCGGCCATGAATTCTGCTTCTTTAATTCGCCTCGGAGTCTCCGTTCTACTTTCCACCGCTCTGGGCTTGTGTGCCCAGGAAACCGGCCGCATTGGGCGCTGGGTCTTCGCCCCGGAGTGGGCACAGAACGCGGGCATGCGATCGCCCGTCGGCAAGGAGTTGACCTTCGTGGGTAAACCCAGACTGGTGAAGGACCCTGGTCCACCGCGGATCGAGCTTCCGGGCCGCGATGAGCGCATTGTGGTGGCCAACGCGCCGGATCGGGCGCTGCTGCCCGAGCGCGATATGACGGCCGAAGCCTGGGTCCGCGTCGACCGTATCACCCCGTGGGGCGGATTCATCGGCCAGGTGCAGGACAATGGCGACTTTGAGCGCGGTTGGGTGCTGGGATTCGTCGAATCCAAATTCTCGTTCGCCCTCGCCTCCGAAGGTGGCAAGCAACTCACCTTCCTGACTGCTCCAACGACATTCCAGACCAACCGGTGGTATCATGTGGCCGGAGTCTATGATGGGGCCGAGATGCGTCTGGTGGTCGATGGCGCGGTGGTGGCGACCAGTCGCGATCAGTCAGGTCCCATTTTGTATGCCCCGTCTGGACCTATGGTCATTGGGGCGTATCAGGACGACGATGAGCACTTCCGTTTGAGCGGTGCCTTGCACGAAGTGGGGTTGTTCCGTCGCGCCGTACCCTCGGCGGAGTTGTTGTCTCACTACGAGGCTCGGAAGCGCTTGTTTCCGGAACCGGCTCCCGAGCCGATCTTTGCCAAGCCCGATTTCGGTCCCTTCATCGATTGGGTGGACCGCACGACGGTGCACGTGTCCTGGGAGACCCTCATGGACGAGCCGACGGTGTTGGAATTGGAAATGCCCGATGGCACCCCCCGTCGTTCGGGCGTCGGCCAGACACGGAATCATTCGGTGACACTCACTGGGCTGCTGCCCGACCGGGAGTACCACTACCGGTTGATTTTCCCGGATCGCGAGGGGCGTCGGGTCACCAGTCGTCGGTACCTCTTCGACTCGTCGTTTTACTATCGCCCGGCCCAGCCTGCGGTATCGCTGAAAACGCCCGCAGCCTCCCGCGCCGCACAGGTGATTCAGGCCTCCGGGGTGCACCAGGGGTATGCGCTGATCCTGGGGGCGACCGATGCTGATCTCGCGATCGAGTTGGTTCGCCAAAGCGACCTGGAAGTGGTCTTGGTAGAGAAGGATACCGCGTTGATCCAACGCCTGCGCGCGCGTCTGGACGAGGCGGGTATTTATGGGGTCCGAGCCACGGTCCTGCGGTCCGAATCCGCCCAACTGCCCTTTGGTGGACTGACAGCCAACTTGATCGTCGTGGCCTCAGGTGCTCCGCCAGAAGTGCCGGCCGCCGAATTGTTCCGCGTGTTACGGCCTGTGGGCGGGGCTTTTATGGCCGAAGTCCCCCGCCGCCAATCCGAAGCGTGGGCTCGTTGGATGATGGGTTCCGACATGGCTCAGTGGAGTCCGGTGGCCGGCGGGGGAGATTGGCACCGATGGGTCCGCAGTCGTTTGGTGGGTGCGGGCGATTGGGCTCATCAATATGGCGGCGCCGACAATTCTTCGTGTAGTCAGGATGACTTGGTTCGCGGCGACCTTCAGGTGGCTTGGTGGGGCGACCCGGGTCCCCGGCCGATGCCCGATCGCGGCAATCGCAATCCGGCTCCCTTGAGCGTCAATGGGCGCCTGATGATTCAGGGAGAACGGATCCTGTTCGGCCTGGATGCCTACAACGGTGCCATCTTGTGGTCGTTCTCTTGTCCGGAAGTCCGCCGGGCCAATGTCACTCGCGACAGTTCCAACATGACGGCCGCCGGGGACAGGCTCTTCGTGGCTCACGGGCGTCATTGCGTGGGAATCGATGCCCAGACGGGCGCGCGGTCTCGCCGCTACTCGGTTCCGGCCGCCGGCGAGGAGGCTCGGGACTGGGGCTACGTGGCCGCCGAGGGAGGGCTCCTCATCGGGAGTCGTGTGAAGCCGGGATCGGCCTATCTGGGGGATGATGGCGAGTGGTACGAGGAGTACGCCGCCGACCAAATCGCTCGGGTGACCAGTGACCTGCTTTTCGCCGCGGATCCGGAGACGGGCAAACTGGTTTGGCAGTACTCCGGAGGAGCCGTTCTCAATTCTACGATCACCTTGGGTGACGGAATGCTCTTCTTCCTCGAGAGCCGAAACCCGGAGGCCATTGCCGCGCCCTTTGCCCGGCAGAACCCCAATATTCTCACCGATCAATGGTTGGTCGCCCTGGATTTAAAGACCGGAAAGAAACTCTGGCAGAAAACCCACGACTTCAGCGCCTGCAAGTTCATGACCTATTTGGTCTACGGGAAGAACACCGTCGTTGTCACCGGCACCGATGCCTCCAAGAACTTCCACACCTTTGCCTTCAACGCGCCGTCCCCTCGCGGGAATCAAGACAGCGGCGACGACATCATTAGCGCCATCGGTGGCCGTGTTCTTTGGTCGGAGTCGCACAAAGAAGACAAGGGGCACCACAGCGGGCACCTCCAGCATCCCGTGGTTATTGGGGACACCTATTATTCGGATCAGCGGGCTTTCAAACTCACCTCGGGAGACTTGGTTCGCAAAGATCTGCCCGAGCGCCGGGGTTGCGGGGTGATGTCGGCGGGTCGCAATGCGATCTTCTTCCGTCACCACTTCCACGGTATGTGGGATCTGGAATCCAACAAACGGACCCAATTCGAGGGCATTCGTTCTGGGTGCTGGCTGAGCATGATCCCGGCGGGAGGAATGCTGTTGGCTCCGGAGACGAGCGCGGGCTGCTCCTGCACCCATGCGATCCAGACTTCCATCGGTTACATCCCGAAGGTCTTGGCCGGACGATAGGTTTGGAGTCATCAGTGCCGGATGGGAACGCCACGGCACTGGCGATTTATGGGAGTCGTGCGGGATGGTTCCCGCGGTAGACATCGGTGACGATGGCTTCCTTGGCTTTCCAAACGAGTGTCATGGTCAGAGCCACGGGCAGGAGTCCCAGAGAGACCACCAGGAGCACCCGGGCTTGCTCTAAAACCTCGAGGATTTCTTGGAGGTGGTTCGGGAGGAATTGAAACTCCCGGGCCAATATCCATGTGGCTGCGAAGGCTAACAGCGTGCTCAGCAGGGTGGTGTTAATGGTGGTAAAGAGGCGCATGTCCGAGCGGAGGGTTTCGTCCGGAAGCAAGGCGGCCAAACGACGGAGCGAATGGTTCAAGGCCAGAAGAAACCCCAGCCCTGAAAAGAGCATGAGCAGGAGGCTTGCCCCGAACAGCGCAACGTCGGGACGTCGACTCCACCACCAAGTGAAGGGTGAAAGAGCCAGATTCAGTAGGGCCAGCAATTCGGCTCGATTCACCGATCGCACCCAGACTCGTTCTTGGGTCTGAAATTGCTCCAATTGCTTCAGTCCAAACCAGACGAGTCCGCAGGAAGCGACCGGCAGGCCGATGCCGAACTGGGACCATAATTCACCGAGGGCGGTTCGGGTGCAGGCGAGCAAGGCCAACGGCAGTCCCCAGAAAAGGCAGGACAACCCGCGTACAACGCGGGCCAGAGAGGTCAACAAGGAGTCCTGATTCACCGCGGGCAAACGAAACGCTGTTTGGAGGGGTCACCGCAAGGAGGAACCCGAACGGTTTAAGGCAACAAAAGCAACCCTCCTAAAGACGCTTCACACGGCCGACGGAAATTTGGGTTCCCTAAGGCTGCGGGGCGATGGGTTATGGCGCGATGGGAGCTTCTTGGGGCTCAGGGTCTGAATTCACGCGTTGAGAGGTTCCTCGCTATTTTCAGTGGTTTTTAAACCGGCAGGTTTCATCGGTTTTCAAACCGGCACGGTCAGTTGGGTTTTTCGGCCACCCGGATGTAGCCCGAAGACTTCCTAGGTAGGGACCGATCTCCGAGCGGTCCGTGTCCGCGGTGGGCCTGCTCGACGGTGTTCCATGTCTGCAGACGTGGCGCTTTCGGAGAAATCGCCCCACCTCGGAGGTGCTTGGGTGAGGTGGATTTTTCGGCCACCCGGATGTAGCCCGAAGACTTCCTAGGTAGGGACCGATCTCCGAGCGGTCCGTGTCCGCGGTGGGCCTGCTCGACGGTGTTCCATGTCTGCAGACGTGGCACTTTCGGAGAAATCGCCCTACCTCGGAGCTGCTTGCGATAAAGAGGAGGCCTCTTGAGAGGGGAATTTTAAGAGAGAAATAAAAAAGACCGGCGGTTTAGGCCGGTCTTTTTTTCTGGAAAGCTGGAGCGAGTGAAGGGATTCGAACCCTCGACATTCACCTTGGCAAGGTGACGCTCTACCAGACTGAGCTACACTCGCGTTGACGAGATAAAAATGCCTCAGATTCGGGGGACTTGGCAAGAGGTGTTTTCGGATTCCGCAGTTCACTCTGCATTTTAGGCGTAGAGTTCTACGGAGTGACGACCCGGTAGATGCGGGTCGCGTTGGTGGTCGTCAGATCCCGGAAATCTTGAACCCTCGACGGGTTTGCATCGAATGAAAACAGCATCAAATCGGGCCAGTTTTGCGCGGAATCGGTGGTCAACGCCTCATGAAATTGGAGGCGGTAGGAGCGGGCGCCATGCCTTGAGAAACGCAAGATAGGGTTTCCATCGAAGGGGGAGGGCAAGGCCATCAGGCTGGGGTGATCTGAGGCATCGCTAGGAAGGGTTCCCGCCAGAAATTCCTCACGATTGCTCGCACCATCGCCGTCGGGGTCCGCATCACCGTGCAGTTGGAGGGATCCAAAGAAGTTCAGTTCCCAGAGGTCCGCCAGACCATCGCCATCCGAGTCCGTACCGGGTCCTACGTCAGAGGCTAGGTCGGGTTGGCCGGGCGATCCGTCGGCTTGGGCACTGGCCACCCAGGCCGATGGGGTGTCGATCTGGAACGCCTGAAGGGCTTCGGATCGCAGTACCATGCTGTAGCCGTCGCCATCAGCCGGGGGGACCCATTGATCGGTGATTTCAAAATCAAACACGGGGTTGCCCTGCGGATCAACGAGCTTCAAGCGACCTCCGCCGTCGGACAGTTGCCCGGAATATTTCCCCAGATGTTCGGCCATGGGTCCGTAGCGGGAGCGGAAGGTGGAATTGTCCGAGGCCAGCACCACACGCGCGTTGGGCGCGAGGATCCGGGTGCCATTGGTTGTGTTGAAGGTGAACGATATATCGCCCTCAATTCGAAACCCGGTCAGGTCGAGCGGTGCGCCGGAAGTGTTCTTGAGTTCGATGAATTCGCTCTGATCGGGATCGAAGGACCGGTTGCCCCGTTGGTCTGATGGGTGAAAATGGACCTCGCTGAGGGTCAGGGGCGGAGCGGACAACAGGAAGGTTCGAGCGACCGGTCCAGACCAGGGCGTGCTGATCGGGGGGCCACTGGTCTGACGGCGGAGCGTATCCAGAGTTCGAGCTCTCAGGCGGACCGGGCCAGTGATCGTGATCGGCCCTGTGTACAAGAGGGCGCTGGCCGAACGGTTGGAGGTTCCGACCGCTCGGGGATCGGTGCCATCGAGGGTGTACCAAATGGCCGCACTGGTGCTGGCGTTGGGACCCAAGGACAAGGTGAACGTGGTGCCCAACGGGACGATGCCTGAATCCAGCGAGGACACGGGCGGTTGTGCGAGTTGCCGATCCACAAAGTCGAGGCGGTTGGACACCCAGCGCTTCATGGAGTCGAGTTCGGCCTGATAGCTGCCGCCGCGGCGTGGGATCTTCCAGCGCTGATAGTCGCGGCGCTCCGCTAGGCGAATTTGATTGGCCAGGCGGTCCATGAGCATTCCCGTGTATCGCACCGACAGTTGGTGGGTCCGCAGGTGTTGGAACCGATCTACCCACCGCTGCCACGCCTCGGTGTCTTGGAAGAGTTGCCCATACCAGCCAGCGAAGACGGGGCCGCAAGTCCAGCTTCGCGGGTTGGAGTCTCGTCCATCGGTCGATCCCAGGGCCCGGTCGAAATCCCAGTGGGGTCCAAAGATGAGTTTCTGGTTCCGGGGTTTATGGAAGTAGGCGCTCAAGACCATCGTGTCGACATTGCCTGAGAGCATTTCCAGGATGTGGTAGTCGATGGCCCGGCCCATCTCGATGTAGTTTTCGTAGCTGTTGGTGGGGTTGCGTCGATTGGCCACCTGAAATCCACGGCTCATGCCGTTGACGTAGTCGGTCAGGTACTTTTTTTGGGCGGCCCGTTGCACCAGTTTCAGATCCTTTTCCTTGGGGTTGATCATGGCCACACTCATGCCACCCATGGTAACCCCGGTGTCACCGGGATCGAGGCGGTCGATCTTCATGACGTAGGGGCCGGTGATGTCCGGAAGCGTATTGTCTTCGGGTTGCAGTTTGGGGCCCGGGATGCGTTTGCCTCCCACACCAATTTTTTCGGTCAGCACATAAAGTCCCTCGTACTGATTGGTGGTCAGAGGCCCTAACTTGTTGATGAACACCTCCACGAACCGGGTCCGAGGCGAGTACTCCCCGATGTCGCGCGCCAGTTGGTGCATGAATGGGTTGTGGATGCAGACTGGCTCGAAATTGTTCGGGGCATATAGCACCCATTCCGATTCGGCGGGCATTCCCAGCGCCGGCAGTTCGAAGTCTTGATTGTAGTCATCGGTCCATTGCAGTGCGTACTGTTTCTTGGCCAATCCGGCACTGCTCGAGCCACGGATCTTAATGCCGCCGCGCGCGGTGAAGTCGGGTTTTCCGATGACGCGGGCAACCCCGTTCTTCGGCTCGAACAGCGACAAGGCCACTACCGTGTTGGCACTCTCGTTGGGGGACTTCCCAAAGGTACTGATGACCAAGAGCGGCAGATCGGAGCGGAATTGCTGGATGTTGGGGTTCGAGACGTTCTGGAGCAAATCTCCCCAGGCGTTGGTTCCCTGGAGCGGGCCAGCCGACGATACAAATAGAGGCGTGTAGTATTCGGTGTGGACGGGGCCTGGTAGGTGATTGGTCCGGAAGGCACGGGCCCGCAGCATGAGCGCGTTGTTCGTCACCAGCACCAAGGGTTGGGTGTAGGTAAACCCGTTGGTGAGGGAGGGGATGCGGCCATCCAGCGAGTAGCGGATGAGCGCATCAGGAGCGGTTTGGGCCAGGGACAGTCGGAGGGTCAGGTTCAATTTGGGATCCGGAATTAGCCCGCCGCTTTGAGAAAACAGAACCGCCGGAGCAAAGCCGACTCCGGAGATGGAATTGGGCGCACCGGGTGTCGGTGTCGCCAGGAATCCGCTTTGCGAGGTGTCACCATTGGCGCGTCCATAGGCGACATTGGCCGGAGTGGCCGGATATTTGGGGGCGAAGGCATCCACCGTGACACCGTCGGGCGCGCTCAGGCCGAGATACTCGCCCTCGCTCTTGAGTTTAAAATCGGTATGGAGGCGGTTGGTGACGCTGGCTCGGTCTTTGCCGGAAGCGAACACCACCAGGAAACCCCGGGCTGGAAGAGTGATGTCGGGAAAGGTCCAGGGGCGTGGGTTCGTGGGGTCATCGGTCAGGCGCCATCCCGCCAGTTGGATGTCCTGATCGGCGATGTTCTGGAGTTCAATCCAGTCTTCGTAGTCGCCCTCTTCGTCTCGAAGGGTCTTCTGGTTGTCCGGGACCACCTCCGACAGGATAACTCCACCGGGTCGCGGCGGCGGCAGTAGTTGATACTCGATGGGCTTGGTTCCGGCGAAACGGTTGGGGATGTCCGCTAAATCTCGGATATCGGCGTCACTGGCCCAGGTGAGCGATGCGGTGCCGAGGGGGAGTTCCGGGAGCGTGAAGACGTAGACATCCGCGCTCACAGGTCGGACTGCGGTCGCCGCAAGGCCATTGACTCGAAGGTCTCCAGCATCGACTCCCTGAACCGCTTCGCTGAAATGCACTTCGACTTGGGAGAGGCTGAAAACAAAGCCCGATTCAGGAAAGATCGCCTCGAGCGTCGGTGGAACCGTTTCGGCGTCGGCCAACCCCTGGGTCGTCAGCAGGCAGAGCAGGGGAAGACCGAGCAAAATAAGGAATCGGCGGGAGGGACTCATCGGGAATGCCCTCAGGCTACCGGCTCCCCTTGCGGTGGCGAACTCAGAGATGGTTTTTCGAGCGGTTTCTTGGAGCGCGTCGATGTTACACCTCTGGCATTTGTCCCGGTTTGAAGTTCGAGGTAGTGTCATCTCAATGATGGGTTCTGTTCGCTCTGCAATTAGGGTCGCTTGGGTTGGCGGTTGGCTGCTCAGCGCCTGGGGTGGCACCCCATTGATGGCGGCCTCGCCGTCGCTCCAAGAAGCACCGGCGCCGGCATTGGCCTCGGAGTGGGGCGTGGGTCGATGGGTTCCCGACCTGGAAATTCGGCCAGAATCCGGGTCGCGCTCATCGCTCTCCAAGCTCACCCGAGATGCGCGTGCGGTGGTGATCGCCGTGACGAGCAGCAGTTGTCCGGTCTCCGGGCGCTATGGTCCGACACTGGCTGCCCTCGAAAAGGAGTATGCCAGCCGGGGGGTGCGGTTCGTTTGGATCAATCCGGTGCCAACCGATTCCAAGGCCTCCGTGCGGCAATGGATCCGGGACCAGGGAGTCCAAGGTCCTTACGTGCGCGACGAGCGGGGAGACATGGCGAAAGCACTGGGTATCCGATCGACGGCGGAGGTCTTCGTCTTGGATGCCGCCCGTACGGTTCTATTCCGAGGGGCTGTGGATGATCAGTATGGCCTGGGTTATTCCAAGGCGGCAGCAAACCAACGGTATTTAGTGAGCGCCCTCGAGTCGGTTCTCTCCGGAAGAGCAGTCGAAACGGCCTGCACGAGCGTTCCGGGCTGCGCTCTTGAATCGGCCGCGCCCGTGGCTGTTTCCGAGCCGGTGACTTACCACAACCGGATTTCCCGGATCCTGCAGCAGTCGTGCGTGCCGTGTCACCGAGAGGGGGGTATCGCTCCGTTCGCGTTGACCACTCCCGCCGAGGTGGCTGCGCATGCCGGCATGGTCCGCAAGCAAGTGACTCAAGGGGTCATGCCTCCGTGGTTTGCCGCGTCGCCGACTCACGGTCCCAGCCCCTGGCTGAACGACCGCAGCCTCCCGGCCGCCGATAAGGCGGATTTGTTGGCCTGGATGGACCGGGGCCGGCCTGAAGGGAAAGCCTCCCACGCTCCCAAACCGCAAACCTATCCCTCCGAATGGCAGTTGGGTGAGCCCGATACCATCATTCGGCTTCCGGAACCGGTGGACGTGGCCGCGTCGGGTGTCATGTCGTACATTAATATCGAGGTGCCCACGGGATTTGACAGCGATCGATGGGTTCAGGGGTGGGAAATTCGCCCCACGGCACGGGATGTCGTCCACCATGTCTTGGTTTATGTGTTGCCGCCGGGGAACGACGGGAAACCCCAGAAGAACCGCCGTATCGACGGCACGAGCAGCTACCTCGCCGCCTATGCGCCGGGTTATCAGGCTGTTTCGTATCCGGAGGGGTGGGCCAAATTTATCCCGGCCGGTTCCACGCTGCACTTCCAACTGCATTATACTCCCAAGGGCAAGGCCACCCGCGACCAGAGCGCTCTGGGACTCAAGTTCTCCAAGACGCCACCGAAGCATGAGGTGCGTGTCAGCGCCATCGCGGGCGCCATCGACATTCCGCCCGGCGACCCCGACTTCGTGGTCGAGGGGAAACTTCCGGTGCCGCAGTCCGCGCGATTGATGTCCTTCATGCCCCACATGCATGTCCGCGGGAAAGCTTACCGGTATGAGCTCGAATTGCCCGGGAGCGCGCCAAAAACCCTCCTGGATGTTCCGCGTTACGATTTTAACTGGCAGTTGCTCTACCGCTTGTCCGAGCACATCGACTTGCCGGCCGGCAGTGTCCTCAAGGGCGTCGCTCGCTACGACAACAGCGCCGGCAATCCGGCCAATCCTGATCCGACCCGCCGAGTGCAGTGGGGTGAGCAGACCGATGAGGAGATGATGCTCGGTTACATCGAATATTACCTGCCCGAGGTGCCTCCCGGAACGCCGGTGGATCCGCGTCCTACTGCGGGGCGTCGCGGAGGATCCAAGGCCTTTGATTCGCTGGATCGAAACCACGATGGCCGGATCACCCTCGACGAATCGCCTTCACCGGACCAGTTCAAGGCGGCCGATGCGGATGGGAATGGCGAGGTGAGTCGCGAGGAATTGAAGGCGTTTCTGCAGAAGTTGAACCCTCGCCGAGCAACCGGTTCTAAACCGTCATAGGAAGCACCGTGAGAATGGGCTGACGAGCCGGATAGATCTTTTGACGATCCCAGCGTTGCGAGTGGGGACTTGCTCCGTGGCTTGCTCTGCGGTTGTTCCCTGACGGAATTCAGGAAACACTGGTGGCGTTGTTCCCCATGACTGAATCGATGCCACCGCGCCGGGCCTCTGGGCTCCATGGAAGTGGGAGAGCCTGCTTGAGGACGGGGCTGATTCCCATTCTTCGACAGATCTCTCGATTGGCTATGGCTGTCGCGATGCTGGCCCTGACCAAGGCGGCAGAGCCGGCCGTTTCGGGGTCTCTCTTCAGTCGAGCCCAGACGCATTGGGCCTTCCAACCGTTGTCGGCATCGGTGCCAGGTCGAGGGTCTCAATCCGCTTCTGATGGATCCGAGGTCAGCCCCTTGGACCGCTTTGTCGAACGGCACTTGCGAGCTCAAGGCTTGTCCCCAAGCCCGCAGGCCGATGCGGCCACCCGTTTGCGTCGGATGGCAATAGTGCTGACCGGATTGCCTCCGACTCCGGAAGATCTCCAGGCCTTTGTCGCCGACCACCGACCCGAGGCCACGGAGATTTGGTTGGAGCGGTATCTCGCCTCACCGGCCTATGGAGAACGTTGGGCCCAGCACTGGCTGGATGCGGCGGGGTATGCCGATTCCAATGGGTACTTCAACGCCGACTCGGATCGCCCTTTGGCTTTCCGTTATCGCGACTACGTGATCCGGTCGATCAACCAAGACAAACCCTTTGACCGCTGGATCCGGGAGCAATTGGCCGGCGACGAAATGGCAGGGTGGAAACCCGGGGATCCGGTGACTCCGGAAATCCGGGAGTTGCTGGAAGCGACCCATTTCCTGCGCAACGGTCAGGATGGTACCGGCGAATCGGACGGCAATCCGGATGAGGTCCGTGTGGACCGTTATTATGCGTTGGAAGCCTGCCAGCAAATCATCGGGTCGAGCTTGCTGGGACTGACCGTTCAGTGCGCCAAGTGCCACGACCACAAGTTCGAGCCCATCACCCAGAAGGACTATTATGCGTTGCAGGCCTTCTTCTATCCGGCCTTTCCGATCGAGGATTGGGTGAAGCCCAACGACCGGGTCATCGAGGCACCGCTGATCGGTGAACACGCCGACTGGCTGGCAGCCGAGCGACGCTGGGAACACGGCGAAGCCCAAGCCCGTGCAGGATTGTCGGGCTGGAAGGTCGAGCATCAGCCCCCACTCAAACCTCTGTGGGAAGACGCGTTCGAGGACCCGGGATCTCTCGGAGACCGTTGGTCCAACACGGTTCCTGGGGAGGATCAACCTGCCGGTTCACCGCCTGTTTCCATCGGCGGTTCGGTGGGCCCCGCGGCGCGGGTGAAGGAGGGGGTTCTGCAACTGATCGAAGGCGGCGGGTCTGGGGACCGGTGGTTGTCCACCCGTCCACCGTTCTCGTGGCAACCGCCGTTGGTGGGGGATTGGATTCAGGTCACCTTTGACCTGGTCGCATTGAAGATCGAAGGCCAAGCCCAGGATTCCGATCGCATCGGTTACGTGCTGGCCGCCCACGATTTTGCTGATCGCGGAACCCAGTCCGGCGGCAACCTACTCATCGACGGTCACCCTACCGGGGCGAGCACCGTGCACCTCGATTACCCCGGTGCGGACTCCAAGTCCATTGGCAGCATTGGTGGGCAAGGTTATCGGGCCGGGCACAATTACGGCGTCCGCATCATCCGTTTGGAGAAAGACCGATTCTCGCTCCAGCACTGGGTGGATGGGATGGCCGATGGCAAGCCGCTAACCTTATCAGCCTCAGACCTGCCGCCGGGCGGGTTTGCCTTTGAGTTGTGTTGTGGCCGTAGCTTCCAGGTCGATCAGGTGCGTATCCAGGCTTCTCCGCGTGCAGGAACCCCAGAACACGAGCGCTGGTTGACCTACGAACTGGCACTGCAAACTCAAGTCCAGGAGAGGGACCGTCGGTTGGCTGTCCTCAAGGCTCAGCGATTACCCAAACCGGGGCGCATTGCGTGGGTCAGCGACGTGCAATCAGAGCCACGCCCGGTGCCCTTGCTCAAACGCGGCAACCCCAAGACCCCGGGTGAGCCGGTCGAGCCGGCCTTTCCGGGGTTTCTGGATCGCGGGCAGAAACTCCCAGCGGCGTTGCCTGTCCCTCACGGGCGGACCACCGGCCGGCGGTTGGCTTGGGCGCACTGGTTGACGGCGCCAGGCACTCCGCAAGCGGCCTTGCTGGCGCGTGTCACCGTCAACCGGATCTGGCAGCAGTGCTGGGGTATCGGATTGGTGGAGACGTCAGAGAATCTCGGCCTGAGTGGCTCACCTCCGACCCAGCCCGAATTGTTGGAATGGTTGGCGGCCGAGTTTGTGAATTCAGGCTGGAGCCTGAAGCATCTCCACCGGCAAATCTTGGGTTCCCGCACATTCCAGCAATCCAGTGCGCCGCGTGCGGAGGAGATGTCCGTCGACCCGGCCAATCGGGGGTTGTGGCGGTTTCCCGTCCACCGGCTCGATGCCGAAGGAATTCGCGACCTGATCATCGCGGCTAGTGGGGTTTTGGATCCGAAATCCAGTGGTCCGTATGTTCCTACCCCGCGCAACGGCGACGGAGAGGTTTTGGCGGAGGAGTCCGCGCCGGGAGCACGGGCCCGTTCGGTGTTTCTCCAACACCGTCGGACGCAGGTGCCGACCTGGTTGGTTAACTTCGATGCGCCGTCGTTGGTGTTCAACTGCACCCGTCGGGCTCGGACCACCATGCCGCTGCAATCCCTGAGCTTGCTCAATTCGGAGTTCACTCTGCAGCGGGCCCGGGATTTGGTTCTTCGGCTCGATCGGGAGTGCAAGGCCTCAAAGAAGGCGCGCATTCAGTGGGCCTTTTTGCTGGTTTGCAGTCGTGAGCCCGATGTTGCCGAGTGTTTGGCCTCGGAAGAGTTTCTACTCCGTCAGCAATTGCTTCATGCGGCCCATGCCGATTCCGACCAGCGTGCTTGGCGGGATTTTGCCCAGTCTCTCTTCACCCTCAACGATTGCCTCTACCTCCGATGAACCCCTCCATGGATTCCCTGACGCGGCGTGGTTTTCTGGGGCGTTCGGCCGGAAGCCTGGGTTTCCTGGCGCTTCAACAGTTGTTGTCGCGGGACCCACTTCTGGCAGCTGGAGCAGTCGCGCCCGCGCACCGACGACCCAAGGCGAGGGCGGTCATCAGTCTTTTTCAACATGGTGGTCCGAGTCAGATGGATCTCTTCGACTACAAACCCGCGTTGAATCGTTGGAGTGGGCAACCGTATCCGGGTGGAGATCTGGAGGTTCACTTCGACAAGCAGGCAGGCAATGTATTGGGGGCTCCCTATCAATTTCGGCCTCAGGGCCAGTGCGGCATGCATCTTTCAGAATTGCTGCCGCACACCGGATCCATCGCCGACGACATCACCTTGATCCGTTCCATGACCACCGGGTCGGTGGACCACGAATCGGCGTTGCGCATCATGCATACGGGGCGGTTTCTGGCGGGATTGCCCTCGATGGGTTCCTGGGTGCTGTATGGTCTGGGTTCGGAGAATGAAAATTTGCCGGCGTATGTAGTGCTGTCGGATCCCGGAGGCCTCCCGGTCGATGGTGAGCGGAATTGGTCCTCCGGATTCCTTCCGGCATTGTATCAGGGAACTCCCTTCCGCAGTGGCAAGACGCCGGTGTTTCATTTGCAAACACCGGCCGGCATTTCTGCCGAGGCGCGGCGTCATCAATTGGACTTCATCACCCGTCTCAATCGGCATCAGTCCGAGCGCGATCCCGCCAATTCCGAATGGCAGGCACGGTTGGCCCAATTCGAGACCGCCGCCCGCATGCAAACCGCCGTGCCCGAGGTGATGGACTTGTCGGGGGAATCGGCGGCCACACGGCGGCTCTACGGCCTCGACAACCCGGTGACTGCCGAATACGGGCGGCGGTGCCTCATCGCCCGGCGTCTGGTCGAGCGGGGCGTGCGGTTCGTGCAGTTGTTCTTGAGCGGCCAGCCTTGGGACACCCACGACAAAAACGCCGAGCGTCTCAAGGGCCTCTGTGCCATGACCGACCAGCCCAGTGCCGCACTGGTCCAGGACCTCAAAGCCCGTGGGTTGCTCGACGACACCATTGTGCTTTGGACCGGCGAATTCGGGCGTCTGCCGATCTCCCAGGGCAAAGACGGTCGCGATCACAATCGGCACGCATTTTCTCTGTGGGTTGCGGGTGGCGGTTTCAAGGCGGGGCATGTCCATGGAGCGACCGATGAGTTCGGCTACAAGGCGGTTCAGGACGTGGTCAGTGTCCACGACTTTCACGCCACACTGTTGGGACAATTGGGGCTGGATCACACCCGCCTCCATGTTCCCCACGAGGGACGCGAAGCGAGTCTCACGGATGCGGAAGTGACCGGAGCCAAGCCGGTGCCCTCACTCCTGGCTTAAGCCCTCACTCCGGAAGATCCCAGCGTTGCGGGATTACCCACGGGCCGTACCGTGCGACCAACATGGCGTTTGAATCGTTCCGGGACTGGGTAGAGTCGCTCGAAAAAGCCGGGGAGTTGATCCGTATTTCGCATCCCGTCGCCACCGAGTTGGAGATCACCGAGATCGCCGACCGTGAAATGAAGAAACCGGGCGGCGGCAAGGCGTTGCTCTTCGAGAAGCCCACGGTCCGGGGTGTTGTTTCCCCGTTCCCGGTGGCCATCAACACGCTCGGTTCCTGGAAGCGCATGGCCATGAGCATGAATGCCGCTTCGGTGGACGACGTGGCCGCTGAACTGGGTGGACTCATGAAGGCCCGCCCGCCGGCCTCCATGAAAGAGGCGTTGCGGCTTCTGTCGCTGGCCTTGGATTTGCGCCATGCGAAACCCAAGACGGTGAAGAGCGGCCCCTGCAAGGAGGTGATCCACCGATTCGATGCCCCGGCTCGTCGGCAGGAGCCGTGGCCCGATGCGCCCGACTGGCGGAAGGGAACCGATCCGTTGCCACCCACGCTGGCCAACTTACCCATCCTCAAGTGCTGGCCGCTCGATGGGGGGCGGTTTGTCACGTTGCCGTGCGTGGTAACGCAAGATCCGGACACGGGGGCCCGCAATTTGGGCATGTACCGGATCCAGGTTTACGACGACCGCACGACCGGTGTGCATTGGCAGTTGCAGAAGGTCGCTGCGCGCCACGGCCGTCGTTATTACGAGACCGGTCAACGCATGCCTGTCGCCATCTTTCTCGGTGGCGATCCCATGTTCCCCTTCGCCGCCACGGCTCCGTTGCCCGATGGATTGGATGAATTCTTGTTGGCTGGATATTTGCGCAAGAAGGCCGTCGAACTGGTGAAGTGCGAGACCAATGACCTCGAAGTTCCGGCCAATGCCGACTTTGTCATCGAGGGGTATGTGGATCCGACCGAACCCCTGCGGATGGAAGGCCCCTTTGGAGACCACACCGGATACTACACGCTGCCTGAGCCCTATCCCGTGCTCCATGTCACGGCCATCACCCATCGTAAGGATGCGGTGTATCCGGCCACCATCGTGGGCATTCCGCCGATGGAGGATTTCTACATTGGAGCCGCGTCGGTGAAGCTCTTCCTGCCGATTTTCCAGATGAACTTCCCGGAGATCGTGGACATCTCTTTGCCGGCGGAAGGCACCTTCCACAACTTGGTGGTGGTGAGCATCCGCAAGACCTATCCCATGCAGGCCTACAAAATCATGCACGGCCTCTGGGGTATGGGGCAGATGATGTTCTCGAAGTACATCATCGTGGTGGATGCCGAGGTGAATGTTCACGATACCCGCGAGGTGCTCTTCCACCTCTTCGCCGACACCGATCCGCAACGCGACACCTTGCTGACGCGCGGGCCGTCCGATGTGCTCGACCATGCGACCTCGCACATTGGCATGGGCGGTAAAATGGGGTTCGACGCCACGCGCAAGGTAGCGGGCGAAGGGTTCGATCGCCCTTGGCCGCCGATTATCCAGATGGATGCGGCGGTGAAGGCGAAGGTCTCCTCGATGACGTTTCCGGGCTGAATCTCAGCAACGTTCCGGAACCCACGGAAAGTTGCCGGTTTAAAAACTACGATTTTGCCAGATCCCCGGATCCGTTTTCTTCCAAATTGAGAACTACCGTTTTCTTCCCTCTGCCAGATGAGGTCGAAAGCGTCCGGGTCCCGCCAAACTAGATAATCAGTCACTCGAGCAACCGACACTTTGAGGCCGGATCGATGATCTGTTGAGTGTCTGGGTTCAGTGGTTTTCAAACCGGCAGGTTCCGTCGGTTTTTACTTCGTCACTGACAGCTGAACTGCCCCATTTATCGCGGGGTGCCGTTGGAGGTTCCCTGCGAATGGGTTGCGTCCGGCGCAGCCTAGCCGAATCAGCGCGCGGTCTTCCTCGGGGAGGCTGCTTTCAGGGTTTCTTTAAGCGACACCTCGCAGAACGTGAGCGCAGCGATGTCATTGAGGCCGCGCAACAGGCGTTCCGGATCCCAGGACGTGCTGTCGAGGTAAGTGAGGGTTTTGGCCTGAGACGGTTGGTGCAATGTCAGGATCAACTGGTTGCCGTCGGTCCTTCCGGAAGCGATACGATCCTTGCTGCCATCGAGCCAGAAATCGTGGATCAGAGCAGGATCCCAGCGCACGGGTTGGTCGAACTCCAACACCAATTGGGAGTGGGTCGAATTCGCGTAGGCGGCCCGCAACAAGTGGGGAGCCGTGATGGATTTCTTGGGTTCTAGCCCGTGTAGATCGCGATCGATTAATGGGGCGATGAGCCGGGCCATCTCCGCATAGCCTTGGGCCGGATAGTGGCATCCCCCGGGAGGTTGGATGCCCAGAGTGGACATCACTGTCAGGTGCAACAGGGCCGAGGGGAGATTTCGCTGTACTTCTCGGAGTCGATTGTCTGAGCCATCGGTGCCCATGGAACAAGCCTTGGGCCAGATCTGGAAGGCGTAGTGATGGCGCAGGTTCGGGTAGTCGGTGGCCCAGGCCGCGGCGAGGTCGATGAAGAGTAATCGGTAGGTTTCCCAACCATAGCCGCCACTGGGGCCGTCAGCGCCTTGGTCGTTTTCGCCCTGATGCCAAATTACCGCACGGACGCCGTGGGTCAGCCTTGCCGCGCGAACTCGAGCCAGCAAGCGACCGTAGATGGTGGCCGGGTCCGCTGGGTGAGTCGGGTTGCGCTGATGCTGATCGATACGGCTGCCCCCCACGGCTCCATTGAGGAAGCAAACCGGGATCTGGTGGGTTTCGACCAAGTGGCGGCCCAATTCCATGGCCCAATAGCCGACTTGATGGCGTTCACTGTCCCGCCCGCGATGGACGGCCGTGCCCCAAGATCCTGCCTCAGTGGGTTCATTCCCCATGCTGCCGAAGGATCGTATCCAATTGCTGCGGAAGTCCGGTTTGTCCGGGCCCCAATCCGTGGCAACCGCATTGGATTGTCCATCGATGAGGTAAGCGTCTCCGCACGCGATATTCGTGGCCGAATGAACTCGTGTCTCCCGCCCCTCATGGAGGCGAACCATTTCGAAACGGTATTGGATGAGCCCGGGCTTGAGGGGTAGATCGAAGCGGAAAAACCCATCCGCCTTCAACCGTTCCCGGCGTTGCGTCACGAGCCTGTCCCTAGTCCCCGCATTCCCCGACGTATCTTGGGCAAACAATCGAACCACCACCGCCTCGGCGGGTTCTTGGATAGAGCCCGTCGCGACCAGGGTTCCCTCATTGCGGTCGTTTCGGGCGTAGAATTGGTTATCCTGCGGCAACTCTGCGGATTCGGGTGATCGCTGAACCCACCCATCATGGCTCGGAGGCTGCACCGCTAACGTTACTGATCGGCGGATCGGCGTCCCACCGTTATCGAGCGTAGCGGTCACGGTCAGTTGGCCCTCATGAAGTGCCCGTTTCAGGATCAGGTTATGGCCCTGAATTTCCCGGACCGTGGCCAGTGGCTCCACAGACCAGGTCACCTTCAGTTTTGAAGCTCCGGCAGCGATGAGTGCTGCTTCGGTCGATTTTAGTTGGGCTTTTAATGGTAGCGGACTGCGCCCGTCCCAGCGACTGGGTGCCTTCAGTGAGAACTCTGGATCCGGGATGGCTTCGCGGAGGGTGACAGGGATCTCCTGCTGGCGAATTCCTTCCGGGTACGCCGCATGGAAGGTCAGGGTCACCGACGCGTCCCCTGAAACCCGACCTGCCTCGAGCCGGTAACGGAACTGGTTTACCGCCACAACCACCGGCTTCCCCTCGGCTTCCCGTCGGGTCCACCACACCCTCTGCGCCCCGCCGGCCCTCGCCATCAACCCCAGAGCCTGTCCCTCCTCCAAGACAACCGGAGCCTGTCCCTTGGGAGCAACGGTAGCCTGTCCCTTGGAGGTAGCCTGTCCCTTGGAGGTTTCGGTCGTTACATCCACCGTGACATTGAAATCGCGACCTGATTGAACCAGTTGCCCGACAACGGTTTGTAACGGTTTTTGGTTCTCATACTCCAATCGGATCCAATCTGGGCTGCGAACCCGGTTTGAAACGCGAACTTCATCGATAACGCCGTCAAAATCAAAGTGATCGTACCAACCGCCAATCCATAGTCGGGCCGGTTGCCGTAGGTTCAATGGAGCCCTGGGTGTCCGGGAGACTCCGTCCAAGATTCCGTTGATGTAGACCTTGGATTCACCGGCTTCCCAGGTGTGGACGACATGGGTCCACTGATGGGCAGGGACCGGGTTCTGGGTTGCGACGTTGGCTCCGGAAAAATAGCAGTCCAACCGAACTTGAGGTGGGCTGGTGTAGTGGAGGACTACCTTACCTTGGTTGTGTTCATTGCCCCAAGCCAGGATCCGGCCGTTGGGTTGATCCGCCCAAAACCACGCTTGCGAGGTGTGCGGGCCAGCGCCGGCCGGGTAGCGGTTGGAGGTGTTCCCTCCAAAGATGCCTTGGCCTTCCTTGAAGCGTCGGGCGGTTCCGATGACTCCGGGCCTCGGGGTGGTTCCACGATTTTCCGAAGTTAGGGTTCCGGTGGTGTCCTGGATCGATTCTCCGAGGTGCCAGGTTCCGATGTATCCATGGGATGGGTTGAAGACCTGGGATCCGCTAGAAGCGGTTGGGGCGGTCGGATTTCCCCAGTGAACGCGGAGTTCTTGGCGCTGGTTGCCGCGGATCTGGGGAATTAGCACCCAAATGGCAGCGGAACCCTTGTCGGTGTCCCAGGATTCGATTTCGAAAGGCAGAGCCTGTCCCTCGTGTGTTGAAAAGCGCAGGTCCTCCCCATGGGGACAGGCTTGTGTGAAGTCGAAGTCGTCGCGGCCAAGTCGGACTAGGAGGGGGAAAGACTCGAGCGTGACTCCATCCGGAAGGTGGGCTCCGTCCGGTGTTGTGAGGACGAATAGAGAGGCGGAGTGTTTCCATTCAGGAAATAGTGAGGAGGCGCTCGGGCGGGTGGTTGCCGTGGCCCTATGCGATGCTGTCATGGATTCCCACCGCGCGGCCATGGCCAGAACTTGTTTAGGATGTTTGGAGGCCAGATTGATGGTTTCAGCCCGATCCTGACCAAGGTTGTAGAGTTCCCATGCGCTGTTTACGCCGGTTGCCACGATTTTCCAGTCACCCTCCCGAAGGGCTCGGTTGCCCTCATGTTGCCACCAGAGGGCTTCTCGCTTCAGATCGGTGTCTTGAGCAAAGGTTCGGACTAGGCTGAGCCCCGGCGGCTTCGGCATTTCCGGGGGATGGTTCTTTTCTGGCCAGTTCCCTCCGGCCAATTCCAGAACCGTGGGGACCAGATCGATGAGATGGCCCGGCGTCTTTCGCAACGCGCCGTGGTGGGTGATGCCTTGAGGCCAATGGGCGATGAATGGAGTGGCAATGCCCCCTTCATGCACCCAGGTCTTGTGACGGCGGAACGGCGTGTTCGCCAAAGAGGACCAACCTGGGCCGATGCTGAGAAAAGTTGCTCCGGTTCCGCACAGCGCATCGGGATGATGTCCGTCGCCGCGCACCATGATCTCTGCGCTGGCACCATTGTCCGAAAGGAACAAAATCAGCGTGTCCTCGAAGTGGCCCATGGTCTGGAGTTGGCGGACGATCCGGCCGATTTCCTGATCCATTCGATCCACCATGGCCGCGTGGACCGCCATTTTGTCGGCCTGAAAACGGCGTTGGCTGCTGGACAGTTCCTCCCAAGGCAGTGGCCGGTTTATCTCGTTGGCTCCCAGAGATTTCAGGGCATCGGGAAAGTCGTAGGGAGGCCCGATTTCGCGTTCCATCGGCGGCAAGGCTCCGGAAACCACGCCGGATGATTGGATTCGACTCCAGCGTTCCTCCCGGAGTTGATCCCAGCCGCTCAGGTAGCGATTGCGATGGCGTTCCACGTCACTAGCCGGGGCCTGAACCGGGAAATGCGGTGCCGTGAACGCTACGAAACTGAAGAACGGCCGATCTTGGAACCGGGTTGCATGTTCTTTCAGGCACCGGATCGCGTGGTCAGCAATCGCTGTGGTGGCATAATAATTCGAATTCGTAGGGACAGGCTCCAGGGCGACATCATCTTCCGAATGGAACCGGGGTGCGAAATACCGGTCGTGATCATCCAATCGATAGGACCGCTCAAATCCATTGGACAGCGCATTGCCATCCACGTGCCATTTCCCGGAATGGTAGGAGCGATAGCCCAGGTTCTTCAGATATTCGGGCAGGAGTTTGGCCCAGGAGGGGCGTTTTCCGCTGGTGCCGCTCGGGACACCGGGGACGGCATCCCGTCGCACCTGCTGCGCGTAGAACCCGCTCAGGGCTGCAGCGCGGGAGGGCCAACAGCGAGCTGTATTGTAAAACTGGGTGTAGCGAAGTCCGCCCGAGGCGAGAGCGTCGAGGTGGGGTGTCGGAATCTCGCCTCCGTAACACCCGAGATCCGAGAACCCCAAATCATCCGCCAGAATCAGGACCACATTGGGGCGTTCGGCTGGTTTTCCGGCCATCGCGGTCGAAAAAGAGCCTGTCCCCAATAGAGCGATCAGGATCCAACGCAGTTTTTTTAGCAGATTCATGATGAGAGGAGGGGAAAAGGCTATTGAGAGGAAGGGACAGGCTATGGCGCGCGGGTGACTTCGTGAATTAGGGGCCGGCTATCAACCAATGGAAATGGAAAGTCCTGACGGTGTGCAGTGGTTGGTCGGACGCTACCAGATAAGGGACAGGCTGTTTTTGGCGAGGACAGGCTGTTGCCGCGGGTTTTGGGATCAAACAACTGGGGAATGCTCCCGAAGGCTTGAGTCAGGGCTTGCGGGGAACCAGTAACAGCGAACCGGTATCCAGGCTGGGGCGATTCGGGTCTTTATCCAGAGCCGACACGGGGTAGTTCGTCGTCCAGGAGGTGTATCGAGAATGACTCACTGCCAGGCGCAGATTAGGCCGGGTTTCGCCTAAGGAAAACAGTAGGGCGACTCGTTGCTCCGGAAGGACAAACCTCCCGTCGGCATCGCTGTTGGCAAAATCTTGTCGCAATACCTGTTCTTCGGCCGCCTTCAGGAAACCACCCGTGGCATGGCGGTGGGTCCAGAGAGTTCGCCCCACCATGGCATTGGGGACAGGCTTCCCGGTGACCGAGTCGGTGATTCGGCCGCTCATCCGAGCCGCTGTGTAGGTCACGGAGGGGCCACTGAGGGATCCGCATCCACAGAGCAGGGTTGCCGCGAGTAAAAAAAACGAGAGTTGTGAACCAGTCATACAACGACTGGCGCTCCTCAATGAATTTCAGGGGCCGCCAGAAGGCGTTGAACCTCTCGGATCAGACGGTTCATGGCGAACGGTTTTTCTAGGACCACTTGCGCTCCTGCTTGAGCCGCCAATTCCAGGGAACGATCGTTTCGCAGGTCCGCATCGGCCGACATGGCGATGATCGGGAGCAATGAACTGGTTTGCCGCACGGTTTGTATGAGCTCGATCCCGGAGATTTCTGGCATCATCAGGTCCGTCAACATCAGGTCGACGCGCTGGGTTTCCAAGCGTACCAAAGCTTCCCGACCGTTGCCTGCGGCCACGACGGAGAATCCGGATCGTTCCAGAAAACGATGAATGATGCTGCGCAAGTCGATGTCGTCATCGACCAGGAGGATCAGAGCTTTGGATGGTTTTGTGGCGGACACCCTTCGATTTTGATGTGGGTGGGTTATCGGTCGCTCAATACAAAGGCTTGAGCCAAACCAGTAAAACTCTTCGAGACTCGATCGCATACCCCCCATGAGGGATAAAGAATTAGTCAGTGGTGACGATGGATGCCCCATAGAGTACTTCGTCGTCTCGAAGTCGCGCCGGCAATTCGCGAAACCGAACCAAATAGGGTGCTTCCCATTTTTCGGCCAATCTCTAGTCTTCGCGGCCTGTTTCCGGGGTGTTTTGAAATCCCAAAATCGTATACCATGACGTCCGCCCAGATCCGCCAGTCGTTCTTGGACTTCTTCCGTTCCAAGCAGCACACGATCGTTCCTAGCTCCAGCCTATTGCCGGACAGCCCTAACCTGCTGTTCACTAATGCTGGCATGAATCAGTTCGTTCCAATTTTTCTGGGCGAACGAAAAGCCGATGTCTCCAAGTGGGCCGGATCGGTTCCGGCACTCGATACCCGGGCCGCAGACACCCAGAAGTGCATTCGCGCCGGTGGCAAACACAACGATTTGGTTGACGTCGGCCTGGACACCTATCACCACACCTTTTTCGAGATGCTGG
>SXGS01384542.1_pt1 | contig 28301 bp, 26 predicted proteins | sample 3174681 | NCBI WGS metagenome assembly SXGS01 (sample SAMN11356861, study PRJNA531348) | freshwater metagenome | isolation source: freshwater sample F1-80 | place: China: Fuxian Lake, Yuxi | collected 2017-12-25 | reverse complement strand
CGGGGACGGGGACGGGGCAGAACGAGCCAACTATAAGCTAGGCAAATTTCATTGTCAAGCGTTGTCATGGGCGCGCGCGGCCGGAAGTGACCGGCCAACGATCCTGCTCGCCGGTCCGCACCCGACCGGCTACGCGCGCCCGATGCTGCTCGTCCTCTTCGCCTGTGCCCAGACCCAGACCGTCGCCACGCCGCCCGCCTCGGAGCCCGCCGCCGCTCCGGCCGCCGCCCCTGCTGTGGTGGAGGAGCCCGCCCTCGCGGTGCGCAACGTCGACGTGGCCACGCTGAAGACCGACAAGGAGCGCGGCGACATCAAGCTGGTCGACGTGCGCACCCCCGAGGAGTTCGCCTCCGGCCACGTGCCCGGCGCGGTGAACCTCCCCCTCGACCAGGTGGGCGCCCGCATCGGCGAGGTCGACGCGCCCGGCGCCGAGGTGTACCTCGTGTGTCGTTCCGGCGGACGCTCGGCCAAGGCCGCCGATCTGCTGGTCGCCCAGGGCTACGCGACGGTGAACGTGCAGGGTGGCACCGAGGCCTGGAAAGCGGCGGGCTACCCGGTGGAGTAGCGACCGGGTCCGGTCGGGGCGTGGGCAGCAACCTATTCCGCCCAGAACCCCTTGCGATCCACGTCGTACCAGCCCGTCCCGTCGTCGAGGTAGTCGTCGATCTCGTAGGCGCTGGCCTCGTCGCCCGAGAGCACGCGCCGCGCACCCGTCGAGGTGCTCACCGCGCCCGGGCCGTCGTTGTCGTACTCGAGGTAGCGCATGTTGGCGGCAAGCAGGTCCACACCGCCCTGGTTGGCCCAGTCGGCCCATCCCTCCGCGAGCACGTGCGCGCCGAGGGTGGAGCCGCGGACGGTCACCTGCGCGTTCACCGCACTGCCGGGCACCGCCGAGTTCCAGGGCCGGCCGAGGTAGAAGCTGCCGTCGCCGGAGAACTCGCTGTCGACGAAGAGGTAGCCGAGGGTGTTCTGGTCGGTGCTGGCGGCGGTGATGTAGGAGGGAGACCCCCCCAGTCTCGTGCCACTCGCCTCGATGGAGCACCGGTCAAACACGGCGGTTGCCCTGCCGAAGATGAAGTCGACGTCGCCGACAACAGTACAGCGCCGGTAGTACTGTCGAGTCGGGAGGGTGTCGAGCGAACCGTTGCCGTCGGCGCAGAGGGTGTCCTGGTCGCCGAGCAGCGCCACGTTGTCGAGCACCAGGTCCTCGCCCAGCGCCCAGAGCGCCAGCGCCGCCTGGTTGGCGCTCGGGTTCTCGGGGTCGTCGCTGCCCTCCACCCAGTCGTTCTCGATGGTGAAGTTCTTCCCCTTGAAACCCGTGCCGGTCACCACCACGGTCGCGCTGCCCGCCGTCCCGTAGGTGGTGCCGTCGCCCTTGTCCTTCGGGTTGGCGTTGTCGTACACGATGCGGACGGCGCTCGCATCGCCCTCCACCTCGCCGGCGAGGGTCAATCGCGGCTGCGCAATACTCAGCGTTTCCCGGTACGTGCCGCGTCGAATGAGGATCACCACGCGGTCCTCGGCGCCCGTCGCGGCGGCGAGGGCCTCGTTCACCGTGGCGAAGCTGTCCGGCCCGGTCGCCCGGCTCCCGTCGACCACCAGGCAGGCTGCCGTCCCGAAGTCGGCGCAACTCAGGATCGCGAGCTCGGCGGTATCCGCAGGTAGAGCGGTGTCGCCTGGGGCAGCCGAGTCGACCAGACCTGGGGCAGCGGTATCGGGGGCAGAGTCGAAGGGCGGCGCCGGGGTGCAGGCGAGGAGGCTGAGCATGCCCCGCGTCCTAGCCCTTGGCGCCCGCGGTCACGAGCAACCGCACGTCGAGCGACCCGTTCTTGAGACGGTGCGACGCCGGTCGGTCGAGGCCGAGCAGGTAGACCGGCGCGTCCGCGGGGACGAGAAACGCGACACGCCAGCCCGCGTAGCGCGCTGCGAGCAACTGACCGACCGTGCCGTACAGGCGTTCCACGTCGCCCCGGCCGATGCGCTCGCCGTAGGGAAGGTTCGCCACCAGGAGCCCACGCTCGGCCGGGGGTTCGAGCGCCTCGAAGGCCCCGGTTTCCCAGGTGATGTATTTCTCCACCCGGGCGCGCAGGGCCCCCTTCCGCGCCAAGTCCACGAAGTCGGCCCGCAGGTCGCGGGCGAAGATCGGCGCGGGGAGCGCATCGCGTTTGTCAGCGCGCACCTGGTCGCTCACTTGCCGCCAGAGCGCGCGGTCGAAGCCCTGGTGATGCTCCAGGCCGAAATCGTCTTTCCCCCGGTGGATCAGCGGGGCCTTGCCGAGCGCGATGTACGCCCCCTCGATGGCGATCGTCCCTGAGCCGCACATGGGGTCGAGCAAGGGCTCGGTGCCGTCGTAGCCGGCCAGCAGCAGGATCGCGGCGGCGAGGGTTTCCTTGAGCACCGCCGGGTGACCGCCCAGTCGCCAGCCCCGCTTGTGTAGGGCCCGGCCGGCGGTGTCGAGGCCGAGTGTCACGCGGTCTTCCCGCACGTGGGCGACAATCGTCACCGGGTAGTCGTGGTCGGCATCGTAGCGGGGTGCTTCTTGTCCCTCGAAGCGGGCGGCCACCGCCTCGGCGATGGCTTCTTCCACGGCGGCGCCATCGATGTCGTCGGGCACCACCGGCTGCACGCGGTAGGGACGACGCGCGCGCAACCACTGCGTCCAGTCCACAAGGCGGGCGGCCTCGGCCAGATCGTCGAGCCCGCTCGCCTCGAACTCGGCGACGATGCGCTGGATGCGGCTCGCGGTGCGGAGCACGAGGTGCAGGCGGTAGGCGGTGGCGAGGTCGGCCTCGAAGCGCACCCCCCGGAAAACCCGCGCCGTGGGCTCCACCCCCTGCGCGCGCAGCTCCTCGACGAGCACGGCCTTGGTGTCTTCAGGGCAGGTCGCGAGCCAGCGCAGGGGTTCCACGCGCCCGCATAGCCCCCTGGTTACACCGGCGGGGCTCAATCGAGGTGCCCGTGCAGATCGACTTCCGTCCCGACCACCCTGTCACCGCCGAGGCCTGCAAGGCCGCCACCGGCAAGACCTTCGACGAGTGGTTCGCCGTCATCCAGGGCGCAGGCCTGGAAGCCAAGCGTCGCGACGCAATCCAGCTGATCTACGAGCAAACCGGCCGCGGCAAGGACGTGTGGTGGCCCACCACCATCTGGGTGGAGTTCGAGCGCGCCCGCGGCGTGGTGGTGAAGAAGGATGGCCGTCCCGAGGGCTACAACATCTGCTGCACCAAGAGTTTCAAACAGCCGCCCAGCGAGATTTTCCCCCACTTTGCCACCGAGGCGGCCTTCGCGGGCTGGGTGCCCGGCTGGAAGGGCGCGATGACGGAGGGCGCCCCCTTCACCGTGGGCAGTTGCTCAGGCGTGGTGGGCCGGATCCGCGCCGACAAGGACATCCGCATGAGCTGGGACACCCCGGGCTACGGCCCGAGCGAGATCGAGATCCAGTTCAACGTGATGGCCGGCAAGACAACCATCAACTTCTACCACAAACGCCTCGCGACGCGCGACGAGGCCGACGGCCTGCGCCGGGCCTGGGGCGAGGCGCTGGATCGGCTCAAGGCGCGGGTCGGCTAGCGCTGGCACGCGGCTTGCTCACCGGAGGGACGACTCGTTCACCCCCGGAGACAGCATGTTCCTTTCCCTCATCGTCGCGACGATCCTTGGCTGCGCCCAGCCCGAGGCGCCGAAGTCGAGCGCCCTCGACATGCCGAAGGGCCCCGCCAAGTCTGCTGTCGCCGCGAAACCCAAGACCGACGCCGAGAAGACGGTGCTCGACATCGCGCTCGGCTCGCCCGACCACAGCACGCTGGTGGCCGCCGTGTCCGCCGCCGGCCTTGCCGACGCGCTCGGCAGCCCGGGCGGCATCTACACGGTGTTCGCGCCCACCAACGCCGCCTTCGAGAAACTCCCGGTCGGTACGGTAGAGGGACTGCTCAAGCCCGAGAAGAAGGGCGATCTCAAGAAGATCATCCAGCACCACGCCGCGGTACCCATCGTGCCGATGGCGCAGATGCAAGACGGTGGCACGCTCACCATGGCCGACGGCACCAAGGTGACCTTCAAGCGCGAGGGCGACAAGGTGACCGTCGAGGGCGCCAACATCCTCGGCACGGTCAACGCCGTCAACGGCGTGGTGTACGTGGTCGACAGCGTGATCCTGCCGCCGGCGTAGCCTTCACATCGGCCAGGAGCCCGATAGGCGGGCGGGGTGCGCGTGCTCCCCGCCTTCGCCGCCGCCGCCGTCGGCACGGGCCTCGGCGTGGCCGCCGTGGGCTTCGACTACGCCGAGGGCCTGTCCTACCTGAGCACCGACCCGCGCGCGTGTGTCAATTGCCACATCATGCAGCCGCAATACGACGGCTGGCAGAAAGCGGCGCACCACGCGGCCGCCACCTGTGCCGAGTGCCACCTCCCGGTTGATTTCCCTTGGAAGTACGTGGCCAAGGCGCGCAGCGGCTGGAACCACAGCAAGGCGTTCACGCTCCAGGACTTCCCGGAGCCGATCCGCATCACGCCCCCCAACGCGGCGATCCTCCAGGCCAACTGCGAGCGATGTCACGAGGCGCTGGTGCACGAGATCGCCGCTGCCCGCGGCGCGCCCCCCTGTGCGAGTTGTCACGCCGACGTGGGTCATGGCGAGCAGCTTGGCCTCGGTGGCGCCCCCCAACCGGAGGAATACCCCCATGTCGATCGCTAGGCAGTCCTGGCCCTACCTCCTCGTAGGCGCCCTGGCCGGCGCCGGGGCCGCCCTCGGGATGGCGCTGGTGCTCAACGTGGCCGACCGCAAGGCGGAGGCCCGCGAGACCGTCGTGCGCGTGGTCGACGTGACGGACGACACCACCGACCCGGCCGAGTGGGGAAAGAACTGGCCACGGCAGTACGACACCTACAAGCTCACCGCGCTCTCCACGCGCACGCGTTTCGGCGGGCACGGGGGCAGCGAGGCCCTGCCCGAGCAGAAGATCGAGCGCGACCCCTGGCTCAAGCGCATGTTCCTCGGCTACGCCTTTTCCATCGACTACCGCGACCGGCGCGGCCACGCGTACATGTTGGAAGACCAGGAGCAGACTGAGCGACAATCGAAGCCACAGACAGGATCTTGCCTGCATTGTCACGCCTCGGTGATGCCGCTGTACCGCCAGCTCGGCAACGGCGACGCGATGAAGGGCTTCGCCCAGAGCTACACGCTATCCTATGCCGACGCGAACCAGATGTTGCACGACAGCGGACACGCCCACCCGGTGAGCTGCGTCGACTGTCACGATCCGGACTCGATGGCACTCCGGGTCACCCGGCCGGGCTTCATCCTCGGCATCCAGGCGCTCGCGGAGGGCAGCGCCGAGGTGCCCCACCTTGCCAGCGTGCAGCGCTGGCGCGAGGGCCCGCGCGCGGCGCCCTACGACCCCAACGCCGACGCCACCCGCAACGAGATGCGCTCCTACGTGTGTGGGCAGTGCCACGTGGAGTACTACTGCTCCACCAAGATGAAGCTCACCTTCCCGTGGAGCGAGGGCCTGGCCGTCGAAGACATCGAGTCGGCGTGGAACAAGACCACCTTCGCCGACGGCGAGCGTTTCTACGACTACAAGCACGCGGAGACGGGCGCGCCCATCCTCAAGGCACAACACCCGGAGTTCGAGCTCTGGAGCCAGGGCGTGCACGCGCGGAGCGGCGTGACCTGCGCCGACTGTCACATGCCCTACATGCGCGACGGCGCCTCGAAGGTGTCGGACCACTGGGTGCGCTCGCCGCTCTTGAACGTGGACCGCGCCTGCCTCACCTGTCACCACTTCTCGGAGGAGGAGATGCTCGCGCGAGTGGCGGTGATCCAGGATCGCAACCAGGCGCTCATGCAGGGCGCCGCCGCCGCCCTGATGGACCAGCTCGACGCGGTGGTGGCCGCGAAGGCTCAGGGCGCGACCGACGCGCAGCTCGCGCCTGCGCTGGAGCTCCAGAGGCAGGCGCAGTGGCGCCTCGACTTCATCGCCGCCGAGAACTCGATGGGCTTCCACGCGCCCCAGGAAGCGGCTCGGGTGCTCGGCGAGGCGGCGGACTTGGCGCGGCAGGGGCAGGTGTCGGCGATCAAGGCCACGCCGTGAGGGACTACCAGGCGCCGGACGCCCCCGAGATCACGTAGGCGGCGCCGGTGAGCCCGGCGTCGACTCGTCGTCGGCGTGGGCGTTTCTCACAGGACCAGCTCCACCCCCGCCGACTGGGCCGCGGCCGCCAGACGGACGTCGAGCGTGGCGAGGGGGAGGCGCTCGGCAAGGGCGAGGTCTAGGTAACTCGCGTCGTAGGCGGCAAGGCCGTGCAACCGCGCGAGCAGGCGAAGCTCACGCAGGGTGCGCGCCTCGCCCACCTCCGCCACGCGCACCGGGATCGCGAGCACCAGCTCCGCGGCGCGGCTGGCCTGGGCCTCGGTCACCCGGCCGCGGCGCTCGGCCACCACGAGCGCATTCGCGATCTCCACCGCCCAGATGGCGGGCACCCGCGCGACGCCGCCATCGAGCCCGGCCATCACCCGCTCGGCCGCCTCGCCCTCGTCGCCCAGTAGCCATGCCACGACCACCGAGGCATCGAGGACCACGATCACGTTCGCCCCTCCTCGATCCAGTCCTCGATCTCCTCGCCGGTGGCCCTCACGCCCGCCCGCAGTGCGCGCGCCTCCACGAGTGCCTCGCGCAGCGGCAGGGGGGGGGCTGGCCCGGCGCGCCGCAGCTCGGCGACCGGGCGCCCGTGCCGGGTGATGGTGACGACGTCGCCCCGCTCGACGGCGTCGAGCAGCTCGGAAAGGCGGGTCTTGGCATCGAAAGCACCGACGGTGATCATTTCAACTAGCCTCCAACTAGACTACCTGCGCCGCCCGCCCGCGTCAACCACCCTCCCAGGCCGCTCGATCGCCGGCCCCAGCGGCCGCGCCGCGAGGCGCTACCAGGCGCCGGACGCCCCCGAGATCACGTAGGCGGCGCCGCTGTCGACGCCGTTCGCGTCGGCGTACGGGGCGCCCACCACGAGGTCGTCCTTGCCGTCCACGTCGAGGTCGCCGGCGGCCATGGCGTAGCCGAGCAGGTCCATTGCCTCGCCCCGGAGCACGAGCCTCGGCGTGGCCGTGTCGTCCGTGCCGTAGAGGTACACCTTGCCGGGCCAGCCGTGGGGGTAGTAGGGGTCGTCGATGGCGCTCACCGCCACCTCGTCGGCGCCGTCGCCGTCGGTGTCGAGCATGGCCACCGAGCGACCGAAGAAGTGGTGATCAGACTCCGACACCCAGCGGTGCGGGGCGTCGCCGAACTGTTGTTTGCCCACGAGCGGGCCGTAGAAGCAGGCCGCCGCGCCGCCGCGCTCGCCGGCGGAGTTGTCGAGCGGGGCGCCGAGGCAGATGTCCACCTGGGTGTCGCCGTCGAGGTCGCCGGTGGCGAGCGCCGCGCCCATCTCCCCCCCGGTAGCGTCGCCCACGATGGCGACACTCGAGTCCGGCGGCAGCGCGCCCGGGGAAGCCGAACCAGAGACGAGATAAGCGGCGCCTGAGTAGCCACCGCCGTACTGGATGTCGCTGACGACGATGTCGAAATAGCCGTCACCGTCGAGGTCCCCCACGTCTGCCACAGATAAGCTCGAACCCGACGGCATCAAAACCAGCTGCAGGGGTACGGACGCGAGGACCTCCGTCGTGATCGGTCCCGCGTGAAACCAGAGCGCCGCCCGCCGTTCACCAGTGCCGTCGTCGGCGTAACCATCCAGAGCCAGGTCCGCGATTCCATCGCCGTCGAGATCCGCGCCGGCCGCGAAACCGTAACCGACCCGATCATCGACGTTGTCCTCGAACGTGGGCGCGCAGGCCACCGCATCGTCCGGCGACAGTCCCCCCTCGGCCTCCGCGGCCCAGGCGCAGAAGCCCCCGTAGTCCGAAGGGTCGTGGAAGCCGGCGACAACCAGCGTCCGGCCCTCGTCAGCCGCGAGGAACGCCGTCGCCTGGCCGAAGTCCGTCATGTCGTGGTGCGACAGGTCGAGCTCGGCCGACCCGCCGGCCATCACCCGGGTCCCGTCGTAGACCAGGACGTGCCCGACAAGCTCACCGGCCGTGCCCGTGGCGGCCAGACGTGGCGGATCCCCGCCGATGGTGAGCACCTCGCCATGGTAAACCTCCGCCTCGCCGCCCGGCAAGATCGCGGCGACGCCCCCGATGCTCGTCGCCGGATGATCTGAGCCGTCGCAGTCCTGATCCACACCATCGCCACCAACCTCGTCCGCCCCGGGGAAGACTGTCGCATCGCCATCATCGCAGTCCCCATCGTCAGCAGCCACGCCGTCTCCGTCCCGGTCACCCGGGAACGGCTCGCCACCCGTGTCCGAGGTGTCTGCGGTGTCCGCGGTGCTCGCCGTGTCGCCGGACTCCACGTCTCCCGGCGAGCACGCGCCGGAAAGAGCGAGAAGGAACCAGCGGACGGGCACCTGCCCGCGAGGCCTCGAGTCCATCAGTGTTCCACGCCGTTCTCGGCATCCTCAGCGTCCCACTGCGTGAGTTTCCCCAGCAGGTTCGCCCCACAACGGAGGCGATCCATGGGATATGTTGGCGTGGGGTTACAGGGGTACAGGTCGTCGTGGTTATGCGCGACGATCCCGGTGAAGGTCCAGTCGTCGGGGTCGGCCGCGTCCCAGATGCTCAGGACGGTGCTGTACGTGAGCGCCTGGTCCGTGTCGAGATCCCAGAAGAACCGGAGCCAGTCGTATTCCGTGCTGCGGTTGGCGAACGTCCCGGAGCAGTAGGAGTTCATGTAGGCATCGTCCGGCGCAACGGTGGGACCGTCCTCGCACGACACCGCGAACTCCGCCTCCTCCTGAGAGCTTTCGTAGAGCTCGTCGAGGTCCCAATCCGTATCCTTGTAGCACACGAAGACGCAGTCGGATTCGGTGGTGTCGTTGAAGGCAACTGCGGCGTAGTAGTGCGCGATCCCCTCCCATGACGCTGCTCCCTGGTACTCCTTCGAGTTCATGGAATGTGACTCCTCGTCGATGCCCAGGGAGAAACACTCCTCCTCGTCCGCGTCGTAGTAGCTCACGCCGCCGTCGTCATTGTCGGGCGGCCCGCCGTCGTTTGCCTGCGCTGCCACCAGGTGGCCGAACTCGTGCACGATCATGTACTTGTTGTCGTTGCCTCCACTCGACACGTACACGAAGTCATCGTCCGGGTCGCCCGCGTCACCCCGGATGTACTCCGTGCCGTTGGGCCCGGCCTCGTTCGCGAAGTTGAACGTCTCGCCGGTCATCCCGCCGTCGCGCCGCCACATCGCGTGCCCGATGGCGTTGGCGATGTTCCACTGCTCCGTGCCCCCCGGGGTGCTGATGTTCACGGTGCCCGAGGCCGTGGGCGCGTAGGTGCCGGGCCCCGTGGCGTAGATACTCGCCAGCGTGTCGTCGGTGTATACCCACATCGTGTTGCCATTCACCTGGGCGTAGCTCTTGACCTTGATGTCGTAGCTGCGCGTGGAGTCGAGCGTCAGCGTGTCGGTGCAGCCGGGGTCGGGCGTGTCGTCTTCCACGAAGTCGTCCCACTTCACGGTGGAGGTGATGTTCTCCGTCACCTTCGCCCGGGCGCCGCGCGCCGGGTACGTCGTGTCCGTGGTCACGTAGTCGTCGCCGAAGCTGCTGTCGGCGTCGGCATAGGCCACGTCGTAGGTGAAGCAGAACTTCACGAGGTAGGTGGTGGCGCTCGCCTGCGAGGCCAGCACGAGGAGGGCGATCATCGCGCGTCCTCCCGGCTGACCGTCTCGGTGTTCTCCCAGGTACCCAGCGCGCCCCCGGGATCGGCGCTCTCGAGCACGCCTCGCGGCGCGAGCCGGGCCACCGCCTCCGCGTCGAGGAACACCGGGTCGTCGCCTCCATAGGGGAAGGCCACGCGGAGCGGAGGCGCGCTGGCCACGCCCACGATCGTGCTCGCGCTGTAGAGCGTCACCTCTGCCGCGAGGGTGCTCAGCACCGCCGCTTGCTCGGGGTCCCAGGCCGCGACGCTCGGCACCGCTACCTCCCGGCTCACGAGGTCGAGCGGCTCGGGGGCCACGGTGTCGGCCCACCATTCCTCGGCCACGCCGTTGTACGCCACGCGGTAGCGCACCTCCACCGTGAGCCCCTCCCGGTCGGGCACGTACACATCGAGGCTCGGCGCCTCGTTCTCGTCGATGCCCATCACCCATTCAACCACCAGCGCGCGGGGATCGTCGATCCCGGGATCGGCGGCGGAACAGTCACCGGCTAGGGCAGCAGGGGGGGGGGGCCACCAGGCCAAGGAAAGCCAGCGCTGCTGGCCCGCAGATCGAACGCCGCATCTCGTACCTCTCGCGACACGAGAACCATAGCATGAGCGCGGTGGGCGACGTCGCGACCGAGGCGCTTTGACGTCGTGTTGACACCTTCTTGGCTAGATCACAGGTCGTCAACGTGCCGTCGTCGAAGATATTCATCCGTATAGAAGGATTACTTGGCCACCCTCGAGGTTGAACTGCCCCTGCGCTGCAGGTTGCTTGACAAACGTTATTGCCACTACCGCACATGTGATCGTCGGCACTCGCCCCACGAGCCGCCCCTACCCCACCCCGCTCACCGTCCCGTCCGCCCCCACCCGGACGCGCAGCGCCGCCGGCGCGGCGGGGAGCGCGGGCATGGTGGTGATCTCCCCGCAGAGCGCCACCACGAAGCCCGCGCCGTGGTTCGCGCGAAGCTCGCGCACCGGGAGCCGGAAACCGGACGGGGCCCCCGGGAGCTTGGGATCAGCGGTGAACGACAGCGGCGTCTTGGCCATGCACACCGGCCAGTGACCGACCGGACCCATCGCCTCGACCACTCCAGGCGCGAGATCGACAGCGGACGCGCCATAGCTCCCGGCCAGCGCGTCGAGCTTGGCCGCGATGGGCCATTCGAGCGGGTAGAGGTACCGGGGCCCGGCGCTCGCGGGGAGCGACATGAGCACCCGCGCCGCGTCGACCGCGCCCTCGCCCCCGCGCGCAAAGGCGTCGCAACGCGCGAGGGGCACGTCCATCCCATTGCAGGCGTCGTCGATCACGCTTCGCGCCGGGTCGCCCGGGTGGGTGTTGACGACCACGAGCACCGGGAGACCGAAACGCCGCGCGTTCTGCAGGTGTCGCTGGAGGTTCTCCACGCCGTGGAGCGCCACCGCGCGCTCGGTGACGACCAGCACCAGGGCGCTCGGCCACAGCTCAGGGGCATCCCGACAGACGATGTCGAGGAACTTCTCGCCGCCGAGGTCGAAACCAAAGCCCGCCTCCACCAGCGCGTAGTCGGCATGGGCCAGCGCCAGCCGCATCGCCACGCGCGAGCATGTGCCGTGGGCGATGTTGGCAAACGGGCCCGCGTGCAGGAGCGCCGGGCCCCCTTCCTGCGTTTGCACCAGGTTGGGCCACCAGGCCTCCTGCAAGAGCGCCGCCATCGCGCCCACCGCCCCGATGTTGCCCGCCGTGACGCCTCCGGTGGCCACGACCATCCGGCCCAGCCGGGCCTGGAGGTCGTCGAAGTCGCGGGCGAGCGCCAGCACCGCCATCACCTCGCTCGCCGCCGTGATGTCGAAGGCGCTCTCCCGGGGTGCGCCCTGCGCGTCCAACATGACCCGGCGCAAGGCGCGATCGTTCACGTCGACCACTCGGCGCCAGGTGGCGTGCGACCCGGCGGGCAGCCGCCCGCGGCGCTCGGCGTTGTCGACCAGGGCCGCCAGGAGGTTGTGCGCCGCCGCCACCGCGTGGAAGTCGCCGGTGAGGTGCAGATTGATGTGGGCACTCGGCTCCACCGTGGCCCGGCCGCCTCCGGTGCCGCCCCCCTTCTTCCCGAACACGGGCCCCTGGGAGGGTTGCCGCAAGACCGGCACCGCCCGCTGGCCCAGCCGGCGGAGCCCGTCGGCGAGGCCGATCGCCATGGTGGTCTTGCCCTCGCCGGCCGGCGTGGGTGACATCCCCGACACGAGCACGAGCCGACCCGCGGCGGTGCCACCCGCGACTGGGGCAACTTTCGCTCGCCCCGGGCCCCAGGGCTGTGCCACGTCGCGCAGGCCCATCTCATCGGCCACGTCCAGAATCGGTCGCATGCGGCTACTTAGCGCAGGCAGCGCCCGTTTGCGACCCTATCTATCGGTCCTTTGATGGATATCCGGTCGTTCGACCGATGATGGATAGCCCAACCTAACCCGTGCCAAAATACACACACAGTGCGAAAAAAGGCGCGTGGGGCTGTGCGAGAAGCCATGGCACGCCGCTTGCCACGCTCAGGGCCCCCGGCCTGGAGACCGAATGTTGCCGATTCTGATGCTCGCCCTCACCGCCGACGCGGGGAGCGTTGCTCGCCCCGCCTTGTTCGACACCGTCTGCGTGGCCTGCCACGCCGTGGGCGGGAGCGGCGGCCAAGTAGGCCCTGCGCTCGATGGCGTGGGCACCCGTCGCACCGCCACGGATCTCGACAAGTGGCTGAAAGACCCCCAGGCCTACAAGCCCGGGACCATCATGCCCAAGATCGAGATGACCGATGCGCAACGCGCCGAATTCGTGAAGTGGCTCGCCTCGCTCAAGTAGTTTCATCCCTCACTCCCCGAGGTTCCCGATGTCGACGTTCTCCCGTCGATCTTTCCTGGGCGTGCTCAGCGCCGGTGCCGCCGCCGTGCCCAGCACCGCACTGGCCTTCAACTTCCTCGAGCCCACGGTGGTCGAGAACCCGCTGAAGGCCTACCCGAATCGCGACTGGGAGCGCGTGTACCGCGACCTCTTCGCCTACGACGACACCTTCACCTTCCTGTGCGCGCCCAACGACACGCACAACTGCCTGCTCACCGCGTATGTGCGCAATGGCACCATGGTGCGCCTCGGCCCGAGCTTCGGCTTCGGCCAGGCGACAGACCTCGCCGGGCAGAAGGCGAGCCACCGCTGGGACCCACGCTGCTGCCAGAAGGGCTTGGCGCTGATCCGCCGCTTCTACGGCGACCGGCGGGTGAAGTACCCGATGGTCCGAGAGGGCTGGCTGGCCTGGGCGAAGGCGGGTTTCCCGCGCAACGCCGACGGCACCCTCGACCCCAAGTACAAGCGCCGCGGCCGGGAGCGCTTCGTGCGCTTGCCCTGGGAGGAGGTGTACGACTGGATCGCCAAGGGCATGGACAACATCGCGCGCACCTACTCGGGCGACGATGGGCAAAAGAAGCTCGAAGCGCAGGGCTACGACCCGGCGATGATCGAGGCGATGCACCACGCCGGGGTGCAAACCCTGAAGTTCCGCGGCGGCATGCCGGCGCTCGGCGCCACGCGCATCATGGCGCTCTACCGGGTGGCCAACACGATGGCGCTGCTCGACCACAAGGTGCGCGGCGTCACCCCAGAGGAGTCCGTCGGCGCGCGGTACTGGGACAGCTACAGCTGGCACACCGACCTGCCGCCCGGACACCCGATGGTAACCGGCCAGCAAACCGTCGAGTGGGACCTCGTCCTCGCCGAGCGCGCCAACGTGGTTGTCGCCTGGGGCATGAACTGGATCTCCACCAAGATGCCCGACGCCCACTGGCTCACCGAGGCCCGGCTCAAGGGCGCGAAGATCGTGGTGATCGCGTGCGAGTACCAATCGACGATGAACAAGGCCGACTATGGACTCGTCGTCCGCCCCGGCACGAGCCCGGCGCTCGCCCTCGGCTTCTGCCACGTGATCCTGAAAGAAAAGCTCTACGACGCCAACTACGTCAAGGGCTACACCGACCTCCCGAGCCTCGTCCGGCTCGACACCATGGAGCGCCTGCGTGCGAGTGACGTGAAGGGCGTGGCCCCCGCCAAGGGGACGGCCGCGCTGACCGTGCTCAAGAAGGGCGAGAAGGCGCCGGCGGCGGCCAAGCAAGAGGGCATGTACATCCCCGAGAACCTCGCCGAGCAGTTTGCCCCCTACGTGGTGTGGGACCAGAAGACCAACGGCCCGGCCGCCGTGGCCCGCGACGAGATCGGCAAGAAGTTCGCGGAACGCGGGATGGACGCGGCGCTGACCGGCACCTTCACGGTCACGCTCAACGACGGCAAGACCGTGGAGTGCCGCCCGGCCTTCGACCTCGTCCACCAGTACGTGATGGACAACTTCGACCCGAAGACGGTCTCGCAGATCACCTGGGCGCCCGTGGAGGGCATCCAGACCATCGCGCGACTGATCGCCGCCAACCCCGAGAAGACGCTCATTGGCGTGGGCATGGGCCCGAACCAGTTCTTCAACAACGATCTGAAGGACCGCGACATCTTCCTGCTCGGGGCGCTCACCCGAAACGTGGGCTTCGTGGGCGGAAACATCGGGTCGTACGCGGGTAACTACCGCGCGGCCAACTTCGGTGGCATCGGCCAGTGGACGATGGAAGACCCCTTCGCGCTGGAGCTCAACCCGCAGAAGCCGGCGAAGGTCAACAAGAAGCTCAAGGCCGAGTCGGCCCACTACTGGAACTACGGCGACCGTCCCCTCCGGAAGGGCAAGGAGCTGGTGACCGGCAAGACGCACATGCCCACGCCCACCAAGATGGTGTGGGTGAGTAACGGCAACTCACTCATTGGCAACTGCAAGGGACACTACGAGCTGGTTGCCAACACGCTGCCGAAGCAGGACATGATCATCGTGAGCGACTGGTGGTGGACGGCCTCCTGCGAGCACGCCGACATCGTGCTCGCGGTCGATAGCTGGGCCGAGCTGAAACACGTCGACTCGGCGATCAGCGTCACCAACCCGTTCCTGTACATCTTCCCCCGGACGCCCCTGCCGCGCATCCACCAGACCCAGGGCGATATCGAGAACGGACTGGGCGTGGGTCGCGCGCTGGCCAAGCTCACCGGCGACAAGCGCTTCGAGGACGCCTGGAAGTTCGTAGCCGAGGGCAAGTCCGAGGCCTACCTCCAGCGCATCTTCAACGGCGCCAACATGATGCGCGGTATCGACGTGGTGGAAGCCGAGGCCAAGGCGAAGAAGGGCATCCCGGTGTTGATGCAGTCGCGCACCTACCCGAAGTACGTGGGCTACGAGCAGGCCTACGAGGACCGCCCGTGGTACACCAAGACCGGGCGCCTCGAGTTCTACCGCGACGAGAAGGAGTTCCGCGACGCGGGCGAGAACTTGCCGGTCTTCCGCGAGCCGGTCGACGCCACCTTCCACGAGCCCAACGTGATCGTGGCCAAACCTCACCCGGCGATCAAGCCCAGGTCGCCCGAGGCCTACGGCAGCACCACGGCCGACATGCGCGTGGAGGAGCGACAGACGCGCAACGTCGTGAAGCCCTGGGCCGAGGTGGCCAAGACCACCCACCCTCTCACCGCGGCCGACCCGAGCTACAAGTTCATCTTCCACAGCCCCAAGTACCGGCACGGCACGCACACCACGCCGGTCGACACCGACATCGTGGCCATCTGGTTCGGCCCCTTCGGCGACATGATGCGTCACGACAAGCGGACGCCCTACATCACCGAGGGCTACGTGGAAGTGAACCCAGACGACGCGAAGGACCTCGGCATCGCCGATGGCGATTACGTGTGGATCGACGCCGACCCCGAGGACCGTCCCTTCCGCGGCTGGAAAGACCGTCCCGAGGAGATGAAGTACTCGCGGCTCCTCTGTCGCCTGCGCTATTACCCGGGCACACCGCGGGGCGTTACCCGCATGTTCTACAACATGTACGGCGCCACGCCTGGCACCGTCCGGGGCGCGGCGGAGGATCCCAACGGCCTCGCCCGCAACCCGGACACCGGCTACCAGGCCATGTTCCGCAGCGGGAGCCACCAGTCGGCCACCCGCGCGTGGCTCAAGCCCACGCTCATGACCGACACGATGATCCGGAAAGACACGGTCGGGCAGTCCATCGGCCAGGGTTTCGAACCCGACGTGCACTGCACCGTCGGGGCCCCGCGCGAATCCTTCGTCCGGATCAGCAAGGCCGAGGGCGGCGGCATGAACGGCGAAGGCACCTGGCGCCCGGTGGAGCTGGGCATCACGCCGCACGCCGAGAGCCCGGCGATGAAGAAGTTCCTCAGCGGCAGCTACACCAAGGTCAAGTAGGGGGTTTCAATGGCTGACGTTCGCAACTGGCAACTGAATCGCGACATGAGCTACCCCTACGAGGGGAACCGCCCAGACCGGCAGATTGCCTACATCTTCGACACCAACAAGTGCATCGCCTGCCAAACCTGCTCCATCGCGTGCAAGACGACGTGGACCAGCGGCAAGGGACAGGAGCACATCTTCTACAACAACGTGGAAACCAAGCCCTACGGGTTCTACCCCCAGGCCTGGGACGTGAAGCTGCTCGACATGCTCGGGCAGAACGACTGGAAGAAGGACGTGTACGCGGGGAAGACCGTGTTCGAGGCCGCGCCCGAGGGCGAGCGGGTGCTCGGCTGGCTGCCGCAGGAAGAAGACTACGCCGCGCCGAACATCGGCGAAGACGTGGTGGCCGGCCAGATCGATGGTGGCTCCTTCTTCATGGGCATCCACCAGGCCTGGATGTTCTACCTGGCGCGGATCTGCAACCACTGCACCTACCCGGGCTGCCTCGCCGCCTGCCCGCGCAAGGCGATCTACAAGCGCCAGGAAGACGGCATCGTGCTCATCGACGAGAGCCGTTGCCGCGGCTACCGCGAGTGCTTGAAGGCCTGTCCCTACAAGAAGGTCTTCTACAACATGATCACCCGCACCAGCGAGAAGTGCATCGGTTGTTACCCGCTCATCGAGAAGGGCGAGCAGCCGCGCTGCGTGCAAACCTGCATCGGCAAGATTCGCCTGCAAGGCTTCCTTTCGAAGCCGGGCGAGGAGAACCCCGAGAACCCCATCGACTACCTCGTGCGCATCAAGAAGATCGCGCTGCCGATGTACCCCCAGTACGGCACCGAGCCCAACGTGTACTACATCCCGCCGGTGCATGTGCCCCGGGAGTTCCTGGGGCAAACCTTCGGCCCGGGTGTCGAGAACGCCATCAAGGTGTACAAGTCCGCGCCCAACGACAAGGACTTGCTCGCCGCGCTGCTGCTCTTCGGCAACACGCCGCGCACACTCCACGCCTTCCGGGCCGACAAGGACGAGGCGGTGGGCTTCGACAACACGGGCGCGGAGGTGATCCGCGTGCCCTACACCGAGCCTTTCTTCGCCCGCGACTTCTTCGACGGGAAGCACGAGGCCTACCGCCACAACACGCCGTGAGGAGGTTTCCATGCTGCTACTGACTTCGGCCGCGCTCGCGGCCAGCCTCGTGGCCACCAAGGTGCCCGAGGTGCCGGTGAAAGACCCGTACGCCGCCCTCTGGGACAAGGCGGCCGCGCTCGACGTGCCGCTGATGGCCCAGCAAGTGACGTACCCCAAGAACGCGGCGGCGAGTGTCAGCACCGTCAAGGTGCGCGCCCTGGCCGACGGCGACCAGGTGGCGCTGCGCCTGGAGTGGGCCGACCCCTCGATGAACAACATGGTCGAGACCGACCAGTTCACCGACGGCGTGGCGGTGCAAATCCCCCTCGGCGACCCGGCGACGGCCAACCCGATGATGGGACAGAAGGGCGCGCCCACCTACATCGTGAACTGGAAGGCGAGCTGGCAGTCCGACGTGGAGCACGGCCACGCCGACGTGCAGGACTACCACCCCGGTTTCTACACAGACGCGTACCCATTCGCCACGGGCGAGGCCCCCTACCCCGTGCAGGAGAGCTTCGAGACCTCCGACGCGCGACGCTACTTCGTTGCCACCAGCGCCGGCAACCCGATGAGCGTGTTGCAGCGGGAATGGCCCGTCGAGGAGCTCCTCGCGGAGGGTTTCGGAACACTCGCCAGCCATCGACTGCAAGACGCCGAGGGCTGGGGCGCCTACAAGGATGGCAAGTGGACGGTGGTGATCGCCGTCCCGCGCACCACCAACGACCCCTCCAACCCAGGGCTCGTGCCCGGCGCCAAGACAAAGGTGGGCTTCGCGGTGTGGGACGGCGGCACCCAGAACGTGGGCGGACGCAAACACTGGTCGATGTTCACCGACATCGAGGTGCAGTGATGGACGCCATCGAACGGGCCGAGGGCTATCGCCTGGTGGCGGCCGGCCTCCGTTACCCGAGCGACCCTGATCTCGCCGAGCTCTTCGCCGAGATGGCCGAGGCCCCGGGGGAGCTGCGGGCGTTCTCCGACCTCGGCACGCTCGTCGACGACGCGCTCCCGGGGGAGTACAACCGGCTCTTCGCCACCAGCGTGGCCGTCTCGCCCTACGAATCGTCCTACGTCCGGATCGACAAGGGCGCCACGGTGGGCCAGCTCGCCGCGCTCTACGGCGCCTTTGGCATGAAGGTGAGCCAGGCCGAGCACGAGATCCCCGACCACGCCGGCGTGGAGGCCGAGTTCATGGCGATGCTCGCGCTCATGGAGGGCCTCGCGCTCCACGAGGGCCGCACCGAGGATCACGCCGTGCTCGCTCGCGCCCGCGAGGTGTTCGCTCGGGAGCATCTCGGCCGCTGGTTCGTCCGCTTTGGCACCCTGGTGGCCGAGCGCGCCGACCACCCCTTCTACACCCGGCTCGGCCAGCTCGCCGCCGCCTGGGTGGCCGCCGACATGGAAGACCACGGCTGGAACGCCGAGCCTGTGCTGCCGCCCCTGCCGGACGACGCGGAGGAGTGCATCAAGTGCCCGGTGGGCGCGGGGTAGGCGCCTACTCCACGATCTCCGCGCCTGCGACTCGCGCTGCGGCCGCCAACCGGGCGTCGATCGTCGCGAGTGGGAGCCGTTCCGCGAGCGCCAGGTCGAGGTAGCTCGCGTCGTAGGCGGCGAGGCCGTGTGCCCGCGCGAGGAGGCGAACGTCGCGCAGAGTCCGGGCCTCGCCGACCTCGGCCACGCGGACCGGTATCGCGAGCGCGAGCTCCGCGGCTCGGCTGGCCTGGGCCTCCGTCACCCGGCCGCGACGCTCGGCGACCACCAGCGCGTTGGCGATCTCTGTGGCCCAGATGGCAGGCACGCGGGCGAGCCCCCCGTCGAGCCGCGCCATCACCCGCTCGGCTGCCTCGCCCTCGTCGCCGAGCAGCCACGCCACGACGACCGAGGCGTCGAGCACCACAGTCACGACCGGCCTTCCTCGATCCAGGCCTCGATCTCGTCCCGGGACGCGTTCACGCCGCTGCGAAGCGCGCGGGCGGCCTCGATGGCTTCGCGCAGGGACAAGGCGGCAGCGGGCCCGGCGCGCCGCAACTCTGCCACCGGGCGACCGTGCCGGGTGATGGTGACGACATCGCCGCGCTCCACCGCGTCGAGCAGCTCGGAGAGGCGGGTCTTGGCATCGAAGGCACCGACGGTGATCATTTCAACTAGCCTCCAACCAGACTAGACGCGCCGCGCCGCCCTGTCAACCGCCGCGTCACCCCGCTACATTGCCCGCCGTGCCCCGCCGCGCCCTCGTTGCCGTCGAACCCGCTCACGCCGTGGTGCGCGTGGGACAAGAAGACCGCCGCGACAGCCGCACCGAGGGCGCGTGGAAGGCGGTGGAGCGCCTCTACGCTGCGGGGCTGCACCCGGCGATCGCCCTGCACGTGGTGCACCGGGGCCGGGTCTTACTCGACCGGACGATCGGCCACCTCGACAACGCGCCCGGCGGCGCCGTGGGACCGGTGGTCACACCGGACAGCCTGTTCAGCCTTTTCTCCGGCTCCAAGATCGTCACCGCCGCGCTGGTGCACGCGCACGTCGATGACGGGCGTTTGTCACTCGACAAGCCCGTCGCCGACTACATCCCCGCCTTCGCCCAGAATGGCAAACACACCATAACGCTGCGTCACCTATTGAGTCACACGGCGGGGATTCCTGACATGCCGCCCGGGCTCGACGCGGTGGGTCTCCTGCGTCGCGGCGAGGCTCCGGTCGAGGCGATCTGCGCGCTCCGCCCGTTGACACCCCCCGGCCAGCGCGTAGCCTACCACCCGATGACCGCCTGGTTCCTGCTCCAGCGCATCCTGGAGGACGTGGCGGGCACGCCGCTGCGTCCGCTGTTGCGCCGTCGCCTCCTCGATCCCCTCGGCATCGAGAACCTGGCCTACGGGGTCGACCCGTCGCGCATCGCCGAGGTGGCGCTGCACGCGATCACCGGCCCCCCCGCGCCCGGCGTCATGACCCGCATCTTCGAGCGCAGTATCGGCGTGGATCTCGACACCGCCGTCCGGGTATCGAACGAGCCGGAGTTCCTCACCGCCACCCTCCCCTCGGCCAACGCTATCGGCAAGCCGCGTGAGATGAGCCGCTTCCTCGAGATGCTGCGCCTCGGGGGCACGCTCGACGGCGTCCGGGTGATGTCGGAGTCGGCGGTGCGGTCCATGGTCACCGCCGCCACGCCGCGCCAGTTCGACGCCACCTTCGGTTTCCCCATGCGCTACGGCCTCGGCGTGATGATGGGCGGTAAACGGTTCAGCCTCTACGGGCTCGACACCCCGGGCGCCTTCGGCCACCTCGGGTTGTCCAACGTCGTGGTCTACGCCGACCCGGCGCGAGAGTTGTCCGTCAGCTTCCTCAACACGGGAAAACCGATGATGGACCACGACATGTTGCGCTGGTACTGGGTTTTGCAGCGGATAGTGTCGGTGTTTCCGAGGCGCTGACCCGCGACAGATCGAGGCCACGCCCGGCCCATTCGCAGCGGGGTCGAGCCGACGTGATCGAGGCGCCCGGCACAGCGAGGGAGGCGGGTGACGCCCCTGGCGCGCCCCATCGCTGAGCGCAGCGAAGCCGATGGGGACGCCGGGGGTGGCAGGACCCGCAAAGTCATGGTTCCGGGCGCCGGATCGCCTGGAGATCGGGGGACCCGCGTCGCGACCAAGGGCCGGGCGTGGCCGTCCCTACGGCGTGAAACAACCCCGAGGTCCCGAGTCGGTCGTCCCGTCCTCCGCCTTCGGCGAGTTGTCCCAGTAGTCGTCGCGCACCCCCACGGTGCCCTCCGGCCAGTTGATGTCGCCCGGCTGCCACACCCAGTCGCGGCTCATCGCGTAGCTGCCCTCGTACACCTCGATGCCGTAGCTCCACACCTTCACCGTGGCCACCACCGTGTCGTCGCCATTGTCGTCGTAGTAGTGGACGAGGATCTGGTAGTCATCGTCGATCGGCGCGTCGATGTTGATGTTCTCGGGGCCGTAGCCCCAGCGGGCGTCGAGATCGAGCGAGGGATCGTCCACCGCGTCGAGCGCCGTGCCCCAGTCCGGCGTTTGATTGCAGAAGTTACAGTCGTAGGGCTCGGCAAAGAACTGGCCCTCGCTGGTCATCAGGTGCAGGTCGAGGTCGGCGTTGGCGGTGTTCCAGGAGAGCTCCACGTGGAGATCTTCCTCGGGGATCGCGTCCATCTGGCAGCGCGCGGGGGCGCTGGACACCCCGTCGGAGTTGGTGACCACCAGCGACACCTCGTACTCACCCGCCACGTCGGTCAGCAAGTACGCCACGCTGGAGGTGTCGTCGGTCAGACCGGACACGGCGGAACCACTCGGAGTGCCGTCGATGGCCCACTGGTAGGTGAGCGACAGCCCGTTGGGGTCGGAGGAGCCGGTGCCGTCGAGGGTGACCGTCCGGCGCGGCTCGATCGGGCTCGGGCAGTCGATCTCAGCGTCCGGGTAGTCGAAGTCGCCACCGCCGTTGCCGAGCAAGGTGAGCGTGACCTCGGGCTCGTCGGGGTCGTCGCTCGGGATGGTGACGGTGCCGTTGTCGCCCTCCTCGTCGAGTGGCGTGTACAGGTACACCAGGGTGAGCGACTGGCCGGCGGGGATGTTGTAGCCGGAGGGATCTTCCCCCACGAGGGTGAAGGTACTCGAGCCTGACTGCTCGATGTTCCCGAGCGTCACCGAAGCGCCGCCCTCGTTCACGATCTGCATCGTGCCGTAGCTGAAGAGCGGCGGGCTCACGCTGCCGAAGTCGATCACCTGGGGGCTCAACGCGATGTCGGGCGTGGGCGCGTACACGCCGGTGCCCGACATGGGGATGATGAACTGCCCTTCTTCCTCGTCGTCGCTCCAGATGGTCACCGTGCCGGTGTAGTCGACGTAGGTTTCCGGCTGGAAGACGACGTGCATCACCAGCTGCTCGTCGTTCTGGAGCACCAGCGGCCCCTGCTGGTCGACCGAGAACACCGCGCCCGGGTCGCTCACCACGTCGATGCGCTCGATGTCGAGCTCGTCGAGGCCGGCGTTGATGATCGTCACCTCGGCCGTCTGCGCGTAGAGCGCGGGCACCTCGCCGAACTCGAGCGAGGTGGGGGTGACGGTGATGTCGGGGTACACCCGGTTGACGTTGTTCTCGCTCGGGGTGCAGCCCAGGGCGATCAAGGCGACGAGGCCGGCGCGCATAAGGGGTCTTCTCCGGCCCGCAGTCTAGCCCCGGAATGGCCGATCTGCGGCCGAGGGGGGTATGGTGGCGCCGCGATGTGGATCCTCTTCGCTCTCGCCTGCGCCTCCTGCTACGGGCTCCCGCCTTCGTCGACGGAGGACAACGAGGAGATCCCGCCGCCGCCGATCGACGACGACACGGCGCAAGACACCGCCGACACCCAGGAAGGCCCACCGGAGCTCTGCGCGGTGGAAGAGCTCGAGCCCGACGACGACCCTGCAGGCGACTACGGCCGCATCCTCTCGGTGCCCATGGAGTCCTACGCCTGCGGCAATATCGATGTGGAAGGCGATACCGAGTGGTTTGAGTTCACGACGACTGAGGGCGGCTGGATGAAGTTCGACGCGCAGGCCGCGGCGCGCGGCTCCAGCGCCGACCTGATGTACCAGCTGTTCATGACCGACGGCGGCGACGAGACCACCCGCACGCTCAAACGCCAGCTCTCGAGCGACCCGCTCAACGTGTGGCTGGCCCCCGGCCCCGGTACCTACAACGTTTTCATGGGCGAGACCGAAGCCGCCTTCGGCGAGGAATATCGCTGGTGGGTGATCCCCAGCATGACCAAGTCGCCGGTGGAGTACGGAAAGACCGAGGAACAGCTTTCCACCGAGCACGGTCGCGACAGCGTGGAGCACGGCGACTACGACGAGCGACTCACACTCACCGTGCGCCCCGCCGAGGCCGAGGAGAGCCAGTACGCCGACTACCGCGTCTTTGCGCACCTCGGCGAGAACGACGAGCAGGACTGGTACTACGTGGCCATTCCGCCCGGGGCCACGAGCCTCCACCTCGAAGTCGACGCCTGGGAGTTTGGCTCCGCCGCCGACATGCAGATGGACATCTGGTGGGACGACGACGGCGTGTTTGGCAACGACGACAACGAGCACATCTGGACCGACAACTACGGCCACAGCGACTACGACCACGACCCCTGGGCAGAGGTGTGCACCAACCTCGCCGATCACGTGGGGGTGGTGTTCGAGTTGGAGCTCGACCCCGCGGAACAAGTGACGGGCGCAGGGATGTTTCACTGGTACACCATCGAGGCCTTCGCCGAGTACGGCGAGGCGGAGGACGAAGCATGCAAGTAGCGAAGACTCTCCTGACGTTGGCGCTGGTCGGCTGCGTCGACCTCGCGGACGACACCCAGAAGGACGGCGACACCGACAGCGCCCACGACACCGACACCACCGACAGCGGCACCGGCAACTCCTGCTCGGTGCACCTCACCGACGTCAACCCCGCCGACGGGGCAGCGGGTTTCTACTACCGCGACCCGCTGGTGCTCAGCTTCGACGGCGACGGCACCGCCGCCGACATCCGGGTGACCGACAGCGCCGGCGCCGAGGTGGCGACCAGCGAGGCCTGGCAAGACGGGAACGTGCAGGTGTGGGTGTACGCCGAGCTCCAGGGCGCGCAGAGCTACAACCTCGCCGTCACCATCGAGGACTGCGACTACGCCACGAGCTTCGCCACCTCCGACATCGGCACGCCGCTCACCATCGCGCCCGGCGACCTCGAGGGCCGCAGCTTCTCCTTCGCGCTCAACGAGGCGAACATCACCACGCCCTCGATCATCGAGGGCTTCGACGACGATTATTTCACGCAGCCGCTGTTGTTCATGGTCACTCAGGCCGACACGGCGACCGTCACCCTGCTCGGGGCCCCCGGCGAGGGTGAGAGCGGCAGCTACTCGCAAGTGGTCGACGAGCCCACCTGGGACTTCCCGGCGGCTGACTTCACCGAGCTGCCCTACTTCGTCACCTACTCCGACTACATCGAGCTGAGCTACGCGGGCACCCCCATCCCGATCTACGGGTTCAGCTTCGAGGGCGTCTTCTCCTCGGATGGCACCTCCATCGAGGCCGGCCGAGTGGGCGGCCTCGTCGATACCCGCGAGATGTACGCCTTCCTCGGCCTCCCGGAGAACCCCGAGGCGATCTGCGACTACGCCTCGAGCTTCGGCGTGTACTGCGAGGAATGTCCCGACGGCAATGACTACTGCCTCACGGTGGTGGGCGAGGACATCACCGCCCCCTACCAGGCGGGGCTCACGCTCGTGGAAGTCGAGTAAAGGCGCGACGAACCTCGTCACCCGAGAAACACGCGGCGTAGAGGCCGAGGGTGAACAAGGAGAAGCAGCCCACCTCGAGGGTGGCCTCGATGAGGAGGTGCAGCAGCACGCCGAAGGCGAGGAAGGGCAAGCGGAAGTCGACGCGGTTGAACTGCGCCCGGAGCCAGCCCGGTCGCGCCCGCGTGTGACGGTACCAGGCCGCGAGCACAAGGAGCGGCGAGGCGTGTTCGAAACACCAGGTCGTGAGCGTCCCGAGCTGGGTGAGCGGGTAGAGCGGTGCGAGCCAGCTCATCTCGACGCGGTGCCAGGTGGGCTGCTGCAAGACGTACCAGAGCACGTCGAGGCTGCCCCATGGCACCCACCCCGACGAGAGCTTGTGCCAGGCCGTGCTGTCGTACATCACGACGAGCTGCCAGCAGAGCAACCAGCGCGCCACGGCGAGGGCCGTCGCCGGGGGGCGGCCGAGCCGCGCGCGAAGGGCGGCGTCGACCGACCATGCGCCCCCGCCGCCGGAAAAGAGCATCACCCAGAGCACGGCGCCGCCGAGGTAGTCGTAGGAGCCGCCGGCGTTGGGGCCGAGGCCACTGAGTGCCGCCCAGCACCAGGCCAGCACCAGGTTGGCCACCGGCGTGAGGAAGCCCAGAGCGAAGCATAGGCCACTCACGATGCCCGCCGCCATGACGGCCTCGACGTTTCCGGGCGTGGGGCCGCCGATCCAGTCGATGGGGGTGGGGAGCAGACCCACGAGGCCGCCATCGTCTGGCCCCTGCCAGGCCCAGCGCCAGGCGCCCGTTGCCCACATGCGGGCAAGGTGAGCGGCGATCGCCAGCCCGTAGACGATGCGCACGAGGGCCACCGCGTGCGGTGACTCGCGACGGTCCCAGGGGATCATGGGCGCTGCACCACGCGCACAAAGACCGGCTCGGCCTCGATGACCGAGCCCGCGCGCACCTCGGCGGCCGTCCTTGTCCTCGCCTTGGTGAACTGGCAGCGTGCCGCGTTGATCTCAGGCATCTCCTCGAACAACTCCCCAGCAATGCCCTTGCATGCGCTCGTCCATCGCTTGCTCCCCGAGGGCCATCCCCAGGCGAAGACGCTGGCACGCACGCGCTCGGTGTCGAAGCGCTCGGCGCGCCACGCCGCTTCCGAGTCGCGCTCGCGGAAGACCGTGGTCCACGTGACGCCCTCGCGCACCGCGATCTCCGCCCGCGTCGGGTAACGGTGGGCGCCGACGAACATCTTCCAGCCCTGTCGGGTGCCCGTGCTGTCGAGGTAGGCGTTGAAGGGCACCAGGATTGTCCGTCGAGCGTCGGACAGGGCGACGGCCCACCCGTACACCCGATCCTGCAGCGCGTCGCTGCCCACGCCCAGCAACGCCGCCCAGCTCTCGAATTCGCCCTGCACGGTGGGGTCGGCCCAGTTGGCCCGGGTGATCCCCTGTCCCGCGCTCGGGATCGACGAGGCCAACACGGCCGCAGCGTGAAAGATCGCGAGGGCGGCGATGAGGAAGCGACGCACCGCGGGCATTCGATCGCGGGCGGTCACTCGGCGGGACCTATCGCGGAGGAGCCCCTCCCGTTCTCGTGCCCCCATGCCTCCGACGCGACGGCGACGAGCGGCACGGCTCGGATGCGGTCGCCCATGGGGTACGCGACGTCACCCGGGTAGACGACGTCCAGTCGATCGAGCCCCAGGCGCGCCACGCTCTCCACCATCGACCGGGTGCGCGTCGGGGCCGAGTGCCGCTTGAACTCGAATCCCAATCGCCGCGTGCCGCGGACGACCAGCAGGTCGAGCTCCGCGCCGCCCTGAGTGGCCCAGTGGAAACAGTCCGCCGGGCGGGCGCTGAGTCCTCGAATCACGGCCTCGAGCGCAAAGCCCTCCCAGGACGCGCCCACTTTCGGGTGGCCCTCCAGCTCCTCCGTGGTGGTGACGCCCAGCAGCGCATGCAGCAGACCCGAGTCCGAGAGGTACACCTTCGGTGTCTTGACCTGTCGCGACGAGATGTTCTCGTGCCACGCCGGGAGTTGCCGCACCATGTACACGCCGGTGAGCGCGTCGAGCCAGCGGGTGGAGGTCTTGTCGCTGATCCCGAAGTTCCTCGCGATCTCGGAGGCGTTCCAACGCTGACCATGCCAGTGGGCGAGCATCATCCAGAAACGCCGCAACGTGACGGGGGGCAGGTCGATGCCGAGCGATGCGAGGTCGCGCTCGAGAAAGGTCGCGATGAAGTCGGTGCGCCAGTCGAGGCTGAGGGCGTCGCTGTCCGCGAGGAAGGCGCGCGGGAAGCCGCCGCGCAGCCACAGCCGAGCCATGGAGCCGACCTCGTCGAGGCCGAAGGGCGTCAGCTGGGTGAAGGCCACCCGCCCGGCCAGTGACTCCGACACACCCCGCACCAAGAGCGGCGAGATGCTGCCCAGGAGCAAGAACCTCGCCGGCGTGCCCGCCCGGTCGGCCAGGACACGAAGCACAGGGAAAAGCTCGGGCATCCTCTGCGCCTCGTCGATGATCACCAGGCCCCGCAGCGCCTCCAGCGCGCCGAGAGCGTCGTGGAGCCGGGCGGCATCGCGAGGATTCTCGGTGTCGAACCACGTGGCACCGCCGCCCTCTGTAAGCGAGCGCGCGAGCGTGCTCTTGCCCACCTGTCGCGCGCCGAGAAGTGTCACCACCGGGTTGTGGATGAGGAGCTCGCGGAGCGCTGTCAGCTGGACGGGGCGTTGAACCATCACCCACGTCTAATCATACCAATCTCGGCATGACAGTCCGAATTTGGTATGAAACACAAAAAGCTGGTGGTGTTCCTGAACTCCCTGCGAGCGGGAAACCTACCCCTTCTTCGCCCGCCGGTACTCGCTCCAGCCGCCCGGGTACACGTCGATCCGACCGTTCTCGACGGCGATGATCTTGTTGGCCACGGTCTCGATGAGGTCGCGATCGTGAGTGACGAAGATGCAGGTGCCGGGGAAAGTCTGGATGCCGTCGCGCAGCGAGCTGATGGCTTCCAGATCCATGTGGTTGGTCGGCTCGTCGAGCACGAGCGTGTTGTGCTTGAGCAACATCAACCGCGCGAGGATGGTGCGCACACGCTCGCCGCCGGAGAGGGTGGCGGTGGGCTTGTCACCGTCTTCGCCCGAGAAGAGCATGCGGCCGAGCACCGAGCGCACGCCTTCCTTGCCGGCCTCGGGCTTCTGCTCGAACATCCAGTTGAACACCGTGAAGCCCGGCGGGATCAGGCCCTCGTGTTCCTGCGGGAAGTAGCCGGTGTTGATCTCGTGGCCCCACTTGATGTTGCCCTGCAAGGCCGGGATCTTGCCCATCAAGGTCTCGATCAGCGTGGTCTTGCCCACGCCGTTGCGGCCGATGACCGCCACCTTGTCGCCGCGGTCGACCTGGAGGTGGAGCCCGCTGTAGAGCCGCGTGTCGCCGAAGCCGCACGCGAGCTTGTGGACGGTGAGCACCTCGCGACCGCCCGGCTTGTCGATCTCGAACTTGATGTAGGGGCGCTGGATGTTGGAGCGCTTGATCTCGTCGGGACGAAGCCGCTCGATCTCCTTCTTGCGACTGGCCGCCTGCGTAGACCGGGTGCCGGCCGCAAAACGCGACACGAAGTCCTGGAGCTGCTTGATCTTCTCGAGCTTCTTCTGGTTGCCGGCCTCTACCTGGCCGCGGATTTGCGCCTTCTGGCGCACCATGTCGTCATAGTTGCCGGAGTACTGGATGATCGTCTCGTAGTCGATGTCGGCGATGTGAGTGCACACGCTGTTGAGGAAGTGCCGGTCGTGCGAGATCACGACGAGAACGCCGTTGTAGGAGATGAGGAAGTCCTCCAGCCACTCGATCGACTCCAAGTCGAGGTGGTTGGTGGGCT
>SXGS01127324.1_pt1 | contig 28311 bp, 21 predicted proteins | sample 3174681 | NCBI WGS metagenome assembly SXGS01 (sample SAMN11356861, study PRJNA531348) | freshwater metagenome | isolation source: freshwater sample F1-80 | place: China: Fuxian Lake, Yuxi | collected 2017-12-25 | reverse complement strand
TAACCCACTTCTGAGCCCCCAAGGAAAGATGTCTCAGGGCTGATTTCAACATCAGTCCATCGACCCCCGCCACGACGGGCTCCGATGAGATGTGACTAAGAGACAGCCTTGCGCAGCGAGGAGGGGGACAGGGGGTGGAGTTCCCCGATCTCTCCGTGACCATCAACGAAGTCGACTCGCCGATCCCGACGTGACCGTCAACGAAGTCGACGCGTTGTTGTCCCAGGTGATGAGGGGGCGGGGTCAGTAGGAGCCGCCGAGGAAGAAGTAGACGTCGTCGATGCCCTCGGAGCCGAAGCCGTGGGCGTAGCCGAGGCGGAAGAAGAGAGGGAGGGCGTAGCCGAGGGTGGTTTCGAGGAGCACCTCGCCGCCGGCGCCGAAGAAGAAGCGGGCGTCGACGAGGGGGCCGTTGAAGGCCGAGCCGTAGTCGGCGAAGAGGGCGCCGGAGAGGCGGCCGATGTGGATGGGCAGGGTGTCGAAGCCCTGTTCGAGGTTGACGACGGGGAAGCGGTATTCGCCGGTGAGGACGTGGAACTGCTCGCCGAAGGCGACGGCGGGGACGAAGCCGCGCAGGAAGCTGCCGCCCTGGGGGGCCTCGTTGATGATGGCGGTGATGATCTCCTGGGGCGGGGGGCCGCCGACGGAGAACTGCTCGCGGCGTCGAAAGTCGGTGCGTCCGAAGCCGCCGCGGGCGCGGGCGACGAAGACGTGGTGGTCGAGCCAGGGGGCCTGGAGGTTGTAGGAGGCGGAGTAGGAGAGCTGGGTGGAGCTGACCTTCGAGCCGGTGAGCTCGTCGCGGAAGCGCAGGGAGAGGGAGAGGTTGTAGCCATGCTCGGCGGTGACGGACTGGCTGTAGCGTTCGGTGTCGCCGACGAACCAGGAGATGAAGGCGGCCGAGAAGTTGCCCTGGTCGGGCTGTCGAGGGACGATGTCTGCGGGATCGGGCAGGAGCTCGGGTTCTTCGAAGGAGTCGGTGAAGCGCAGGTTGTAGCCGACGGAGAAGCGGTGCGAGGCGGTGGTGGAGCGCAGCGGCAGGCTCAGGGTGACCTGGCCGTCCCAGGCCTGCTCCTTGAAGGGGACGAAGCGGCTCTGGGCCACGAGGCCCTGGGTGCGTTCGAAGATCGAGTGCTGGAGGCCGAGGTTGAGGTCGACGGGCAGGCGAGTGTAGCCGTAGCCGGCGACCAGCAGCGAGGTCTCGGTCTCGTCGAAGTACTGCCCGGACATGGACCAGAAGTGGTGTCCGACGGGGTCGTTGCCGGCCATCTCCAGGCCGTAGCCGCCCGAGGCGCTGGTGAAGGCCAGCAGGGGCGAGATGCTCTGGGGCAGCAGGTAGCGGCCGGGGGCGTAGTCGGCCGGCGGCTCGACGACGAGGGGGGCCTCGATGGCGGGCATGGCCACCTCGGGGCGGTCGAGCATGGACTCGGGCGCGTCCATGAAGCGGGCGGGGTCAAAGAGCATCCGGCCCATGTCGAAGCCCTTGACGCCGAAGCGCGAGACGTAGAGCCACTGGCGGTCGCCGTCCTGGACGACGGCGGGGGTGAAGAGGCCGCGCTCGACGCGGGTGACGCGGCGGACGGGCAGGCCGTCGAGGCGCAGCACGGGGTCGGGCAGGCGGTCGGCCTGGGCGTCGGCGCGGGCGGCCAGGCCCTCCAGATCGATGGCGTAGATGTCGTAGACGCGGGTGCGGTCGCTGGCGAAGACGAGCCAGCGGCCGTCGGGGCTGAAGGCGGGCTCCAGATCCAGGGCGCGGTCCTCGGTCAGCTGCAGGAGCCGATCGCGTGCAAGATCATAGAGATAGATGTCTCGCCCGCGGGCGTCGCGCCAGAGGGAGGTGGCGATGAAGCGGCCGTCGGGGGAGAAGATGGGGGTGTCGAACTGGCCCTGGATGGGGTTGTCGAAGAGGACGCGGCGCTCCTGGGTGGTCAGGTCGATCATCACGAGCCGGGTGGTGGCCCGCGCGTTCTCGACGAAGACGATCCGCCGGCCCGTGGGGTCGAAGTCCGGGTCGCGGGCGCGCTGGCCGCGGGTGATCTGGAGCTCGTCGCGGGTCAGGGTGTCGCGCAGGATGAGCTCGTTGAAGGACCAAGAGTTGCGGTAGGCCCTCGTGGCGTGGAAGACGACGTAGCGGCCCGTGGGGTCCCACTGGTGGTGGCCGCCGCCGCCGGGGATGGCGAAGAGGCGCTCGACGGCGCCGGTGTCCAGGTCGTGGCTGTAGAGGCCGTCGGAGTCGGTCGGCGGCGAGGCGTAGAAGGTGACGGCGCGGGTGCCGGGCCGCAGGCGCGGGGAGTTGGCGGTCTGGCCGTGGTCGGTGACGGGCTCGATGGGGGTGACGCCCTCCTGTCGGATCTGGCGCACCTGGGCCTCGTAGGCCGCCGCCGCGCTGTCCTGCCACTGCCGATAGAGCGTCACGAAGTCCTCGCCGAGGATCTCGCGGGCGGTGTTGTTCATGGAGTAGGGCAGCACGCGGGTGCCGTACAAGTGGCTGAACTTCCTGAAGAAGTCTTCGCCGCGCGTCTCGGCGACCCAGGCCAGGAAGTGAGAGCCGTAGAGGTAGGGGGCCGAGCCGCGGGGCCACTCGTAGGGCGTGGAGGAGAGGTTGCCGAGGTCGAAGAAGTTGTCGTCGAGCCAGGCGGTGCGCAGGTACATGTGGAAGAGGGAGGAGCGGACGCGGCCGCCGCCGGTGCGCGCGGACTCCTCGTAGGTGGCCAGGCCCTCGGTGAACCAGCGCGGGACGAGCTGGTTGGGGGAGGCGCGCTTGCCGAGCAGGTCGTTGAGGAGGGCGGGGAGGCCGCCGACGGTGTCGATGTGGAGGATGTGGGCGTACTCGTGGATGATCAGGCCGCGGAGCCAGTCGTCGTAGTCGCCGAGGGAGCCGCGGGCCTCGGGGCCGTAGAGGAAGAGGTTGACGGTGTTGCGCGGGACGATCAGGGCCGAGCCGTTGGAGGTGTCGATCAGGTCGTTGAGGATGACGTGGGTCCTGGAGGCCGGCTGCCAGTCCAGCAGGGGGGCCAGGATCGCGTGCGCCTCCTCGCAGTAGAGCGCCACGCGCTCGGGGACCTCGCCCAGATCCTCGTGGTAGTGGATGATGAAGTGCTCGGTCTGGAGCGTGGACCATCGCCCCGGCGGCTCGGCGGCCTCGGCCTGCGCCGCCGCCGCCGCGATCATCACCCAGACGCACACCAGGGAGATTTGCAGCCCGCGATCGTCCATCGCAGCGCACTCTACCAGAGCCCCGCCCGCAACGCACCGCCGGTTGCGCGAGGTCGGGGGGCATTGCGAAGCGAGGCGGCCTCCGTTAATCTATCCCGGGCGCGAGCCCGAGGGGTTTTTGAGCGTCGAGGCGCGTTCTGGGTGGATCACATCGGATGAGCAGCAACCCACCAACGCTGGGTCGGTACGAGCTGTTGGAGCGGGTGGGGCTGGGCGGGATGGCCGAGGTCTACCGGGCGCGCCTGCCGAGCATGCACGGCCTTTCGAAGACGGTGGCGATCAAGCGCATCCTGCCCTACCACTGCGCCGATCCGAGCTTCGTGAAGATGTTCCTGGACGAGGCGCGCATCGCGCTGTCGCTGAGCCACCCGAACATCGGGCAGATCTACGAGCTGTCCGAGGTCGACGACTTCCTCTTCCTGGCGATGGAGTTCATCGACGGGCCGAACCTCTCGACGGTGCTCAAGCGGCTGGCGCGGACGAAGCGGCTCCTGCCGCTGCCGCTGACGCTGGCGATCATGGAGCGGGTGTGCTCGGGCCTGCACGCGGCCCACGAGCAGCGCGACGACGATGGCCTGTCGATGCAGATCATCCACCGGGACGTCTCGCCCCACAACGTGATGGTGGGCCGGGACGGCTGCGTGAAGCTGATCGACTTCGGGATCGCCAAGGCGCGCGACCGGCTGGTGCAGACCGAGGCCGGGACGGTGCGCGGCAAGCTGCTCTACATGTCGCCGGAGCACGCGGCCAGCCGGAGTCTGGATCACCGGACGGACATCTTCAGCGCGGGGATGTTGCTCTTGACCCTGCTCAACGGCCTGCACATCTGGCGCGGGATGGACGAGGTGCAGGTCTTGATGGAGATCCGGCGCTGGCGGACGCCGCGGATCGCGGCGCTGCGGCCGGATCTCCAGAGCGACGTGCAGGCGGCGCTGCAGAAGATCGTCGACCGCGCGATGGCCTTCAAGGCCGAGGATCGTTTTGAGGACGCCGAGCAGATGCGCGAGGCGCTGGCGAGGTTGCTGGCCAGCGTGGCGCCGGAGACGGGCAGCGTGGCGCTGGGGCGCTTCGTCGCCGACGTGATGGACGAGCGGCTCGACACCTCCGAGGCGGTCGACGAGGCCCCCGACGAGGAGGCGTCGCTGGACCCGACGCGCCAGACGCCCCCTGGGGCGGACAAGGCGGTGGACGCAGCGGCGGTCAAGACGACGTCCTCCAGGATGCCTGCGGTGAAGGCGGTCGAACAGACGGTCACGCGCCAGGACGGGCTGTCGGACGAGAACACGGCGGTCGGCCCGCTCCCGGTGGGGCCGGACACGCCGCTGCCGGAGCGCCACACGCCCTCGCTGGCGCGGGCGCTGGAGGAGGCCGAGGGCCTGGGTCTGGAGGATCGGACGCCGATCGATGGGGTCCGGATCCCGGTGGGGGGTATCTCGGACGGCGTCAACATGCCCGACGATCCGGTGGCGCAGCCGCCCGCGCGGGCGGATCGGACGGGGGACCTCAAGCCGGCGGCGATCCTCAGGGGGGCGGTGCCCAGGGTCGCGGCGCCGCCCGAGGCGATCAGGCGGCCGATGCTCCTGTCGCCGCTGTTGTGGATCGGGGCCACGATCGGGCTGCTCTTGATCGTGCTGGCCGGGGCGCTGGCGGCGCGGCTGATCTTCGCCGACGACTCCGAGGCGCAGGCCGAGGAGGCCGAGCTGGCCCGAGGTCGGGTGCTGGTGACCTCGACGCCCGAGGGCGCCGAGATCCTGCTCGACGGCGAGCCGATGGGGATGAAGACGCCCAGCGAGCTGGAGCTGGCGCCGGGCGATCACACGCTGGGGCTGAACCTGGGGGGCTTTGCGCCCTACCTCCAGGTCTTCTCGCTGCAGCCCGACAGCGCGCTGACCTTCTCGGTCGAGCTGATGCCCGAGGTCGCCGAGGCCCCGCCGGAGCCGGCGGCCCCCGTCGCGGCGGTCGAGGATGAGATGGAGCAGAGCCCGACGCTGGTGATCTACTCCGATCCGGAGGCGACGGTCTTCATCGACGGCGATCAGCTCCCGGAGCCCTCGCGGCCCGACGCGCCCCTGGAGATCACGCCGCTGAGCCAGGGCGAGACCTACCAGATCCGCTTGCAGAAGCCGGGCTTCGAGAACTGGGAGGAGAGCGTGGTGCTGGACAAGCCGCGGCTTGAGCGGCGGGTCAAGCTCAAGCGCAAGAACACCGGCCGCCTGACGGTGACCTCGAACCTCTGGGCCGAGGTCTACGTCGACGGCCGGCAGGTGGCGCGCTCGACCCCGCTGACCTACTTCCCGCTCAAGGTCGGCCCGCACAAGATCGTCCTGAAGAACCCCGAGCGGCAGCTCACCCGCACCGTCACCGTCGACATCAAGCCCGGCGAGACGCACAAGATCAGCGTCCGCTTCTGAGGTGCCCCATGACCGCGCCCCTGCCCAACGCCCTGCCCTCTCCCGACGGGCGCCGCGCCTGCGGGCCCTGGATCGCGGCGCTGGCGGCGCTGCTGACCGCGTCGGCGCTGGCCTCTCCGGCGGCCGCGCAGCGAGGCGGGGCGCTGGAGGGGGTCGTTCAGGACGCGCTGACGGGGCGGCCGCTGGTCGGCGCCAGAGTCCGGGCGCTCGGCGCCGGCGTCGAGGCGACCACGGACGGCGCGGGGCGCTACCGGCTGGCCGTCCCCGACGAGGGCGACTGGGCGGTCTGGGTGCAGCCCGTCGGCGCGCAGGCCCCCGAGCCGGCGACCTTCGTGCACCAGCGCGCCGGGACCCCCGCGACGCTGAACATCCTCGGCGGCGGCCTCTTCATCCGCTTCCCCTCCCTGGCGACGCCCTACGGACTGCCTGGGGGCTCGGGGCGCGTCGATGGGCCTGGGGGGCCGGCGGATCTGGCCGCGTGGTGGGGGGCGCGGGGGGGCTGGCCGGCGCAGGCGCTGGGGCTGGACATGCCGATGCCGCTGCCCGCGACGGTGCGGGTGGCGCGGCGCTTCGCCAGCTCGTGCAGCGGCAACCCCATCCAGCGCATCGACGAGGTGCCGCTCGAGGAGTACGTGCACGGGGTGCTGCTGCCGGAGATCGGCGTCTTCAAGTCGGCCGCGACGGGCAGGGAGTCGTCGCGAGAGGTCTTCAAGGCCTTCGCGGTGGCCGCGCGCACCTACGCCCTCTACTTCGTCGTGCGCGGGACGAACGACGCCCAGGGCTACGACCTGGACGACACGGCCTGCAACCAGCGCTACGACGACCAGCGCGACGCGTGGGTCGAGGCGCTGGTCGCCGAGACGGCCGGGCAGGTGATGGTGCGCAGGGGCACGGCCGGCGAGTTTGACAAGTTCGAGTACGCGGCCAGCTGCGGTCGCCACTCCAGCTGGCCGGAGTACCAGGACGCCTACGTCTCGGACGCGGGCCTGGGGCAGGTGTGCGTGGGCAACTGGTGCGGGCACGACGACTGCGCGGCGCACCAGGACAACCCGCAGCTGCCGGGGGACGATCGCTGCCTGGTGCGGGGGGTGTGCCAGTGGGGGAGCATGGAGCGCTCGGCCCTGGGGCAGAGCTACCTGGAGATCCTCGGGCACTACCAGCCCAACCTGGACGTTCGGGACTTCGCGGCGGTCCCGCCGACGGGTGGGCGCGTCGAGGGGGTGGTGAGGTCGTCGCTGGACGGGTCGCCGGTGCCGGGCGCGCGCGCGGCGCTGGCCGGCGTCGGGTCGCAGATCGCCAGCGAGGTCGGCTTCTTCGAGTTCGTCGGCGTCGAGGCCGGGAGCCACGACCTGAGCGTCAGCGCGCCGGGCTTCGAGCCCGCCGAGCGTCGGCTGGAGGTCCTGGCGGGCCAGACGACCCAGCTCGATCTGCGCCTCGACCCCGTCGGCGCGGTGGAGCCCGAGCCCGAGCCGGGCGAGCCCGAGGCCAGCCCCGAGGCCGGCGAGCCCGACTCGGGCGAACCCGAGGCCGGCCCCGACCCAGGCGAGCCTGAGGCCGAGGAGCCTGGCTCAGACTTCCCGCTCTTCGGGGTGGTGCCCGAGGGGGGCCTGTCGGGGTCCAGCGGGGGGTGTTCGGTGTCGGTCGCTGTAGGAGCGAGCGGCGCTGGAGGGGGTTGGAGAGGGTGGGCGTTGCTGGCGGTGGCGGCGGCGCTGTGGCGGCGCGGGCGGGGGTGCGCCGCGCGACTGTGAGCGTAATCTTTGTCGCCCCTGGAGATTGCTGGTAGATTGCGTCGTTGAGGCGGACATCGACCAGCATGACTCAAGAGGCTCCGATGAGGCGGCAAATCGAGATATCCTCTTCCTTGTGGTTCGCTCTGGCATCGTTCGCGCTGGCCTTCGGGGGTTCGGCGCAGGCCCAGGAGGGGACGCAGGGGACGATCCTGTTCCAGAACATCCCGTCCGATCTGGACAACATCGCCTCGACGGGCTTCCGGTGGCGGCTGCCGGTGACGCCGCAGCCCATCCAGGGTCGCCTCCCTCTGTCCCAGATGCGGGTGGTCCTGGTCAAGGAGGGCGAGGCTCGGCCGGCCGTGGCGGCCAGGGCGACCATCAAGGGTTATCGGGTTGAGCCGCTGACGATGGTGGTGGCGCCGCACACGGCCTTGACCTTCTCGAACAAGGGATCCGAGGAGGTGACGATGGCGGTGGTGGGTCGATCGAGCGTCACGGCGCTGAAGATCGACAGCGAGCGCGAGGGGGAGGTCGTGCTGGACAAGCCGGGGCGCTATCTTTTTCGCGCCACGGATTACACGTCCGTCCTGAGCTATGTTATCGTCGTCGAGAGTGTGGCGGACTCGGCCTTGACGGCCACGGCGCCAGATGAGGCGAGCTTTGATCTGGGTCAGGTGCCTGCGGGCTCCTATGAACTTCGGGTGTATTTCCAGGGCGCCCCGATCCTGCAGAAGTCCGTCGAGGTGTCGCAGGAAGGCAAGTTCAACGAGGGGCGCTTTCTCCTGACCCGAGAGGAGTTCCAGAAGATCCTCGACCGCCCGTGAAGGCGGTGTCACAGCAACGAAACCGCAACCTGAAGAGGTGGTAGGAGGCGATGTTCAAGTCGGCGACCTACATCCTGCTGCTCATCAGCGCTGGGGCGCTCATCGTCCTGACGACCTTGTCGATCCCATTGATCTTCGAGGAGGAGCAGCGCGAGGATCTTCGCAATGATCTGGGGCGAGCCTGGGGGGGGACGCAGGCGCAGTTCCGCCTGATGGCCTACGATCAAGTCGCGGCGGCGGAGCGCTCGGCCAACGATGAGAAGCTCGCGCTGATCTTCGTCGACGCCTGGGCCGCAGCTGGCGCCAACGAGCCGGTCGAGGGGGCCGTCGCGGAAGCGCCTGAGCCGACGCCGAGCGCCAGCCGGGCCGACGCCGTCAGCGCCGACCTCGCCCGGGCGTATCGCCAGGACCTGGTCCTGGTGTTGACGCGCAAGGGCGAGGTCTTGTCGTCCTCCCATGACCAGGGCCCGAAGCGAGGCGAGGATCTGTCGGGTCTGCCGCCGGTCCGCGACGCGCTGCAGGGCTTGCGGCGGGACTGGATCTGGGCCGCGCCCGGCGGCGTGATGTTGACGGCGGCCAGCCCCATCCTGGTGTCCAGGGGCAGCACCCGCGAGGTCGCGGGGGTCGTCCTGGTCGGCGAGCGGATGGACTCGGCCAGGGCCAGCGAGATCACCTCCCGCGTCGAGCCGGTGCGCCACAACAACTCGACTCTGGGCCTGGCCTTCGTGCACAAGGGCGACAAGCTGGGCAGCTCGATCAAGGACGCGGAGCTCCAGGCGCTCATCAGCCGCGCCGCGGGCGGCTACTCGTCCACGGACTTGCCCTACCTCAAGGCCGAGGACGCGGCGGCGCAAATCCGCGTCGAGGGTCCGGACGACCAGAAGGTCGCCTACCTGACCAGCGCGTTGAGCGACGACGACGAGGGCAAGGACTTCGGCGTGGTCCTGCTCTTGAGCCGCAAGTCCACCGGCAGCGGGCTGATCGACCTCGCGGTGGCCTCCCACTACCTCGAGGTGGCGCCGGGCCAAGGCCCGCCGACGATGGTCGTCTTCGCCATCGCGGTGGTCCTCTTCCTGCTCGGGCTCCTGCTGATCAGCAGCGAGATCGCGGCGCCGGCCCGCAAGCTGATCGCCGAGCTGACCCGGATCGAGGGCCACATCGAAGAGGGCGAGGTGCGCTCCAAGAACTTCCGGGGGATCAACTTCCGGGTGGCCAGGCAGATCAACACGATCTTGACGGGGCTGCGCAAGCGCCTCGAGCGCGAGCGCCAGAACGCCCAGGAGAGCCTCGTGCCGGCCGACGCCATCGAGGCCCTGCCCGCGCAGCCGTGGCCCTCCACCGGCGCCACGGAGGCGCCCTCGCGCCATGTCAGCGGCCAGAAGCGCGACCAGAAGCCGCAGGGGCTCCCCTTCAGCGACTCCAAGGAGATCAAGCTGCCCGTCGAGGCCTCCGAGAAGCGGATGCCCACCGGCCAGTTCGATCTGATCGAGAAGTCCGCGCCCAAGCGCATCCAGCTCGATGACGACGAGGTCAAGCCCCACCTCTCCCCCTTCCTGACCCGCGAGGACTCCGTCGATCAGGCCGCCGCCGCCGACGACGACGACGACGCGGCGCACCTTCGCGAGCTGGTCGCCCTTGACGACGACGCGCAGGGCGAGGGCAAGGGCGAGGCGCTGGACCTCGCCGAGGTCGAAGCCGAGCCCTTCGAGCAAAGAGACGAGGCCGCCGCGGCCTTCAACGACGTCCACTCGGGCGCGCCCGCTCTCGACGACTCAGACCTCGATCAGGATCCCGCCGACGCGCACTCGATGGAGCAGGTCGCCGAGTCGCTCGCCGACGAGCTGGTCGCCTCCCTGTCCAGCGACGGCCTCTTCGACGAGCAGGACGCCGCCGAGGAGGCCGACGAGGACGACGCCGAGGACGCGACCGTCGACGTCAGCTCCGCCCAGCTTCAGGACCTCATCGCCGCCGTGGGCGTCACCTCGTCGCTCAAGCCCAGGAGCCTCAAGACCGGCACGGAGGCCGCGACCCTCGTCGACAACCTCGGCGTCGTCCGCAGCCTGGCCCGCAACACCGCCGAGTCCAACGAGCCCGAGGAGCTCGACGCGCTGAGCTCCTCCGCCATCGTCGCCAGCCCCCCCCCTCCTCCTCCCCGCAAGCCCTTCTCCAAGGAGGTCTCGACCGCCGAGGTCAACCGCGGCGACGAGGCCTTCCAGGCCGCCCTGGCCGCCTCGGCCAGGGGCGGCAACGCCGCCCAGGGCCCCTTCGGCGCCGAGCCCTCTCAGCTCAAGCCCATCCCCTCGACCCTCGCCCCGCCCCAGCGCAACCCCTTCGTCCACCAGGCGCCGACCACGCCGGGCACCGCGCCCAAGCCCGCCGCCGAGACCATCGACCCCGATCAGCAGTACTTCGAAAAACTCTACCAGCAGTTCGTCAAGACCAAGGAGGAGTGCGACGAGCCCACCGACGGCCTGACCCTCGACAAGTTCGTCAAGCGCCTCCACAAGAACAAGGCCCAGCTCATGGAGCGCTACAACTGCCGCTCGGTGCGCTTCCAGGTCCACGTCAAGAATGGACAGGCCGCCCTCAAGGCCACCCCCATCAAGTAGCCCCGCCGCCGCCCCACCGCAGCCACAAGAGGTGCTCCACGTTCCCGCTCGGGCCATGGGTGTCGCTGTCGACCCCACCGAGCACCTCCAGCCCTCGCCCCGCACACCACGCCGAGACCTCCGCGATGACCTCCCGGCGCGCCGCCTCGTCCCTGACCACCCCGCCCTGCCCCACCTGCCCTCGGCCCGCCTCGAACTGCGGCTTGACCAGCACCACCAGCACCGCGCCCGCCTTGAGCAGCGGCAGCACGCTGGGCAGCACCTTGCGCAGCGAGATGAAGGAGCAGTCCGCCACCGCCAGATCCAGGGGCTCCGGGATCACCCCCTCGGGCAAGGCCCGGATGTTGGTCCGCTCGATGTTGATCACCCGGGGATCCTGCCGAAGCCTCCAGGCCAGCTGCCCGTAGCCCACGTCCACCGCGTAGACCCGCGCCGCCCCGCGCTGCAACAGGCAGTCCGTGAAGCCCCCCGTCGAGGCCCCCACGTCCACCGCCGCCCACCCCGTCACGTCCAGCCCGAAGGACGCCAGCGCCCCGTCGAGCTTGAACCCGCCCCGCGACACGAAGGGCATGTCCAGCCCCCGCACCTCGATCTCGGCCTCCAGATCGACCCGCGCACCGGCCTTGTCGACCCGCTCGCCCTTGACGAAGACCTGTCCGGCCATGATGAAGGCCCGCGCCCGCTCCGCAGACTCCAACAAGCCGCGCTCGACCAGCAGCAGATCGAGCCTCGACCCCCGGCGGCTCAAACCCGCCGCCGCGCCACCAGCGCCGCGACGCCCGAGAGCACCTCACCGCCCTCCCCGAAGACCCCGACGGCCTTGATCGCCACCTCGACCAGCGCCTGCGCCTGCGCCCGGCACACCTCGGGGCCGAGCCGCACCGCCAGGTTCACCGCGTCCTCGTGCACGTCGCCCGTCGAGCCCTGCCGGCCCGACTCCTCCAGATCGAGCAGGTCGTCGGTGAGCTGAAAGGCCCGCCCCAGCGCCCTGCCGTAACGATCCAACGCCGCCTGCTGGCCCTCGTCCGCACCCCCCGCGATCCCGCCGCCGACCACCGCCGCCCGAAAGAGCGCCCCGGTCTTCATCGCGTGCATCGCCTCCAGCGACTCCGCCGTCCGCAACCCGTCCGCCGCGGCCATGTCGTGATCCTGACCCCCGACCATGCCCGCGACCCCCGCCGCCTCCGAGACCAGCAGCACCAGCCGAAGCTGCGCCGCCGCGTCGAGCCCCTGGACCGGCCGCGAGAGCACCCTGAAGGCCTCCGTCAAGAGCGCGTCGCCCGCCAGCACCGCCCGCGCCTCCCCGAAGCGGACGTGCACCGTCGGCTGACCGCGCCGCTCGGCGTCGTCGTCCAGGCAGGGCAGATCGTCGTGCACCAGCGCGTAGGCGTGGATGAGCTCCAGCGCGCACGCCACCCCCAGCGCCCTCTCCGCATCCCCGCAGATCGCCTCGCAGGCCGCCAGCGCCAGCACCGGCCGCAGCCGCTTGCCGCCCCCGAGCACCGCGTAGCGCATCGCCTCGACCAGCTCCCCGGGCGCCGCCCCGTCAGGGCCATCCAGCCGCCCCAGAGCGACCTCCAGGCCAGCCTCGGCCGCCTCCTTGAGCGCCCCCAGGCGCGACTCGAAAGACCCCGCCATCATCGACTCCACCCCAACCCCGCCAGCACCTCGGCCTCACCCGCCTTGACCAGCGTCCGGATCTCCTCGATCGGCACCCCCTCGCCAAAGAGCACCCCGAGGGTGTAGACATCGGCCAGCACCGTCAGGTAGAGGTTCTCGTCGAGCTCCTGATCCTCCTTGACCGGCGGGAACTGACCCACCGGCGAGAAGGAAGGCGACGTCCCCGACCACGCCAGCAGCGCGCCGTCCTGATCGAGCACGAAGGCGACGTGGATCAACGCGTTGGCCTGAATCGACCGGAGCGCGGCCTGCAATCGGGGGCTGTTCATGGGTTTTCTCGTTCACGGAGTGCTGACCCGCGCGCAAGACGCCCGCAGGTTTGTGCTCGCTACTGGCGCATTGATGCCACAGGAGGCCGGGTTTGGCAAAGCTCATCCCCTGGTTGTTCCTCATCCCACCCATCCTCGTCACCCTCATGGCCATCCTCACCCTGGCCCACGCCCGCTCCCCGCGCGGCAGGGCACTGGCACTCTTCCGCCAGGGCGGCGACCACCTCCACCACCAGCGCCTCGACGAGGCCGAGGCCGCCTTCCGCGCCTGCATCCAGCTCCAGCCGGCCTTCTCCCCCGCCATCGGCAGCCTCGCCAGCCTCCTGGTCAACCGGCAGCGCCTCGACGAGGCCCTGCCCCTGCTCGATCAGGCCCGCGCCCTCGACAAGACCGACGCTCGCCTTGACCTCATGCTCGGGCGCTGCCACCAGGGCCTCGGCAACCCCGACAAGGCCGCCGCCGTCTGGGCCGCCATCCCCGAGGCCAGCGACGTCTTCGTCGACGCCATGACCCTGCTCGCCGACCTGTACGAGGCGCAGGGCGACCTGCCCGAGGCCATCCGCCACCTCCAGCGCGGGATCGACAAGGCCACCGTCTTCGAGGCCCGCCCCCTCAAGAAGGAGCTCAAGCGCCTCCAGGACGCCTCCGCCTGAACCCGCACCCCCGCCAGCACGCCGGGCACGCCGAGCCCCGCGCGATCTTCAACCTGTTGAACTTGTTGATCTTTATTGGATGGGAGGGGGCCGCGAGGGCGCCGATCGGGCCTGTCAGCGCCAGTCGCCCAGCGACCTGGGCAGCGTGAGCGCGATCTCGGGGGGCGAGCCGTCGCCGTGCAGGACGCGGTAGGCGTAGTAGGAGCCGATGACCTTCTTGACGTAGATCGCGGTGCCCGGGTAGGTCATCTGCTCGACGAGCTCGTCGGTGTCGAGCGCCCCGAACTGCCTCCACCACCGCTCGGCGACCCCGCTCCCGGCGTTGTAGCCGCCCAGCGCCAGAGGCAGGTTGCCCTTGAAGTAGCTCAGGTTCATCTTCACCAGCGCCAGGCCGAGCTGGATGTTGTCCCGATCATTGCGCAGGTTCCCGGGGCCCTTGCCCTCGAAGAGCAGCTTGCGCGCCGCCCTGGCCGACGCCGGCATCACCTGCATCAGGCCCGTGGCGCCGACGCCGCTGCGCACATCGGAGCGAAAGCCCGACTCGTGCCGGATGATCGCGAAGGCCACCATCGGATCGGCCCCGACCTCCCTGGCCGCGTCCGTGGCGATCTCCATGAGCCGATCCGGCGCCGGATAGGACAGCCCCCAGAGCCGCGCGTTGCCGCTGTAGGGCCCCACGCTGAAGTCCCCCCGCTCCTGCGCCAGCCAATAGCTACCGTGCACGTCGCCGTCGAGCAGCATGAAGGTCGACAGCAGCTCCAGGACGCCCCTGGGCGCGTCCTTGAAGCGCATCTGGGTCCAGAGCGCGTCCTTGGCCTCCTGACGGCGGCCGGTGCGCCACAGCTCCAGGCCCTGGCGCACGCGCGGGTGGGCCACGACGGGCGAGTTGGACAGCTCCCGCAGGCCGCTGGTCGTCAGGGCCTCGTCCAGATCGGGCTGGAAGGGCACGGCGCGGGTCGGATCGACCCCCAGCGCCTTGATCTGGTGCCAGGACAGCGCCGCGTAGTAGGTCAGCGGGTGGCGCTCGATCACGAAGCGGTAGGCGTCGATGGCCTCCTGCTGGCGATCGAGCTTGCCCAGGCAGCGCGCCCTCCAGTAGAGCGCCTTGAGCTCGTAGGGCTCGCCGCTCTGATCCTGGGCCTGGCCGTAGCGCTGGCTCAGGCTCTCCAGCATCCCCGCGGCGCCCTCGTAATCGCCCATCCGCCAGCCCGCCCACGCCGCCTGCCACAATCCGTCGGGCAGCCGCTCGCTGTCGGGGTACTTCGCCAGCAGCTGCGCCATGCCCGCGCGGGCCTCGGCCACGTCGCCCTGGTAGAGCCGCAGCCGCGCCGCCTGATAGAGCGCCTCGGGGGCCTTCCGATCGTCGGGGTGCCGCGCGGCGATCGCCTCGTAGATCGCGATCGCCTCCGCGTCCCGGTCGAGCCGCCGCAGCGCGCGGCCCTTGATATACATCGCCCGCGCCTCGATGGCCGGGTGGCTGGCCGCCTTGATGGCGCGATCCAGCGGCGCCAGCGCGCGCTCCCTCTCCCGGCGCTCTTCCAGGCGCGCTCCGTCGAAGAGCGCGTCGAGCGCCATGCGATCGCCGGGCTTGAGGTCGAAGCGCCGGGCGAGCGCGGCGGCGGCCTTCTCCAGCGCCTTGTGCTCGCCGCGCCGGGCCAGGTGGATCAGCCTGTCGAGGCGCTCGTCGAGGCCGATGGGGTTGACCTTGAGCCCCGCGGCCTCAAGCCGGTCGATGGCCTCGGTCATCTCCTGGGCGATCTGGCCGTAGGGCTTCTCGCGCCACACCTCCATGTAGACCGCCGAGGCGGCCTCCAGATCCCCGCCGCGCTCGTGGAGGCGGGCTTCGAGCATCGCGAGGCGGCGGCCCCGGCTGTCGATCGGGAGCTCCGCCCGGACCTGACGGAGCCGCGCGATGGCGCCGGCCAGATCGCCGGCGCGGGCTTGCGCCTCCGCCTCGCGGGTGACGGCCTGGACGTAGCGATCGGCGTCGACCCACAGCGTCGGGGGCTGCTCCTTGGGGGCTCGGCGCCCGAGCTTGCGGGCGAAGTCGCGGTGCAACCCGCGCACGACCCGCTCCATCCCCGGATAGCCGGCCTCGTCCAGCGCCTTGATCTTCGAAAGCGCCGCCTCCCGCTGCCCCGAGCACCACAACGCCCTGGCCCTGGACAGGTTGAGGGCGTTGATCCCCTCGCAGCCGCGGCCGCACTGGCGCTCGGCCTGATCCAGATCCGAGAGCGCCCCGGCGCAGTCCCCGCGCGACAGCCGCCGCTCGGCGCTGAAGTAGGCCCCGTCGGGCTCGAAGTAGGGCTTGAGGGAGACTTGAGGGAAGGGGCCGTGGATCGCGGCGCTGGCGCTGATGGGGACGAGGGGCAGGGCTTGCAGGCAAGTCTTGTCGGCGCAGTGGTCGTGTGGCCCAGCCGCGCGCCCGAGCACGTCGGGCTCGGCCACTCTGGACAGGCCACCCTGCCGCCGGGACATCGCGTCTGCATAGAGTTCGGGGCTCTGCGCGGCGGCCTCTCCGGCCTGACCGAACCACACCCCAGCGCCTGCAAGCGCAACAACCAGGTACATCTCTAAATGGTCGCGTCTCTTCATGGCGGCGCCACCATACAAGACCCTGGCGGATTCGCCAAGGGGTTGCGCGCGGCCTGAAAAATCACCGACGAGGGCTCACATCAGGGGGCAAAGGGCAATCGCGGCGACCACTTATCCCTCGATCAGCGCCAGCAGCGGCGCGCCCTCCACCCCAAGAAGCGCCTCGACGCGGGCGCGCAGCTCATCGGGGCTCAACTTCGAATAGCCTCTGTCGCCCGCGCGGTGGAGCGTGGCCTTGAGGACCCTGACCTTGAGGCGGCCGATCATCAGCCGCGAGCACAGCAGGCGAGCCAGCGCGGCCTTGTCGACCAGCAGGATGTCGCGCAGGTGGCCGACCATCCCTCGCTTGCTGCGCGCGTGGGCCGGGGTCTTGAGCGCGAGATCCTTCATGGCCTCCCACAGCTCGCGGTGCGTGAGGTCGTCGAGCAGCGCGCCGAGGGCGTCGGCCCGCAGCGTCAGGGTGTGCTCCGGGGAGGCGATCAGTTCGAAGACGCCCTGGACGCTCTGGGCGCTGTCTTGCACGTCGAGGCGCTCAAGGCCGGCCAGCGCAGGCGAGGCGAAGAGCCCCTGGATGATCTTGTCCGTGGCGTCGTTGCCGCCGATCCGGAGCGTCCGAAGCGCCGCCAGGAGGTGCGGCTGGCCGAGCCGGGAGAGGCCCTTGAGCCGGATCGCGTTCGAGCTCAGGTCCAGCGTCTGGAGGCCGGCCAGCGCCTCGCACCCCGTGAGGAGCCCGACCGCCTCGTCGGTGAGCTTCGTCCGGGCGAGGTTGAGGTGGCGCAGGGTGGGCAGGAAGGGGGCGTCGAGGAGGTGGAGCAGCCCCGCGTCGCCCATGGCGTTGTGGCTCAGGTCCAGGGACTCCAGCGCGGGCAGGGGCGCGCGGCTCAGGGACTCGATGTGGGCTGGGGTGAGGTTGGAGCGGGGGATCTCCAGCGTTTTGAGGCGGTCGGCGAAGAGCGCGCGCCCGAGCGCCTGGAGGGGCGCGCTCAGATCGTCGTAGCGCAGGCCCAGGGAGAGCACCTCCAGGCCGGTGAGCCCGCGGGCCTCGCAGATCGCCTGGGCGAGCTCGACGCCGCCGTAGCCGGCCAGGCGGATCGATCGGATGGAGGCGGCCGCGGGCGCGTCGATCAGGGAGCGCAGGGGGTTCGAACCGACGGCGTGGCCGACGTCGAGGCTCAGCGCGCTCAACCGGTGCCGACCCGATCCCAGGCCAGCCAGCAAGGGCAAGGCTTCGCCCATGTGGAGGTGCAGGGACTCCAGCTCGGGCATGTCGACCTGCTTCGACCGGCCTCGCCACTGCGCGTGGTGGAGCGTGAGGTGCCGCAGCCCTCGAAACCAGCTCGCGGCCAGCAGCCGATCGGCCGCGCTCTGGCTGATGTGATCGACGCTCAGCGACAGCGACTCCAGCGCCACGAGGTGCTCGGCCCCGGCCAGCGCCTCGAACTCGCGCTCCTGGTGATGCAAGGGCAGCCCGATCGTCAGGTGGCGCAGCGACCGGCACTTCGGGTTCGAGCCCAGCGCCTTGAGCGCGTCCAGGGCGACATTGCGCGGCGTCACGAGGTGATCGACCAGCGGCGCGATCACCTCCCAGACCGGCTTGAGCGCCTCCTTGCCGGTCCCCAGGAGGTGGGCGCGCAGCCCCGCCGGCGCCTCGCGCAGCCCCGGCGGCCACATCGCCAGCAGGCCGCTGACGTAGGGCATGTACTCCAGCGCGAGCGCCTCGGTCGGCACTTTTTCCAGCAGCCGCCAGAGCTGATCCCAGGTCGCCTTCGACGGCTCGTCGTAGAGCACCGCCCTGACATCCTCCAGCGACACCTTCGCCCGGCTCGCCATACGCCCACCCCCGCTCAAGCCCCCCTCGACAGGCGCCGAGGTTGATGAGCGTCGAGGTTTAGGATCGACGCGGGGCGCTTGCAAGCCCGCAGATCGCCCCACGCTCCTCGCACCGCCCGTTGGGCAGGCTCGTCGGGTGGGGCTTGGATGCCCGGTGTGGGCTGCGCCCTGTCGGTCGCAGGCCCGCGCGCGGACGCCAAAGAACCGCCGGGCCGGATCACCGCGTCGAAGTGGGCCTATAGATTGGAGTTTTTGATCCCCCAGGTGTCGATCTGGACCGCACGCCGGCCTGCGACCGCCAGGGCGCAGCCCGCCCTGAGCTTCCAGCCCCACCCGACGAGCCCGCCCAACGGGCGGTGCGAGGAGCGTGGGGCGATCGACGCGGGGCGCTTGCAAGCCTGATCCGTCGGGGGGCGAGGATCGTAAGGCGTTGACGGCGAGCGCCCACAAGGTGCATTGAGGGGGTGATGTTCGAGGCGGATTCGGTTAGGCTGTGAGGCCGTGGTCGGAGACAGGAGGGGCGGGTGACGACGCAAGCGCTGGATCAAGGATCGCAGGGGTGGACCGGGCAGGAGGGGCCGCTGCTGCCCTTCCTGGGCCTGGACACGCTCTGGCTTCAGCTGACCGGGACGATCTGCAACATCGCGTGTCGGCACTGCTTCATCACCTGCGGGCCGAAGAACGACTCCCACCCGATGATGGACACCGCCGAGGTGCTGGCGCTGATCGAGGAGGGCGGGCGGCGCGGCGTCAAGGAGTATTACTTCACGGGCGGCGAGCCCTTCATGCACCCGGACATCTTCCCGATCATCGAGGCGACGCTGCGCCAGGGCCCGCTGACGATCCTGACCAACGGGATCTTGATCACGCCGCAGGTGGCCGAGAGGCTCGGGGGGATCTTCCGGGCCAGCCGCTACGGCCTGGATCTGCGGGTGAGCCTCGACGGCACCTCGCCGCAGGAGAACGACCCGATCCGGGGCAAGGGGACCTTCAAGACGATCCTGGCGGGGGCCGAGAACCTCGTCAAGGCCGGCATCAACCCGGTCTTCGCGGTCACGACGATCCACTCCAGCTACAACGAGGTCGAAGGAAGGCTCGGCTTCATGGCCTTGCTCAGGGACAAGGGCTTCTCGCCGCCGAGGCTCAAGCTCATCCCCCCCTTCAAGATCGGCCGGGAGGCGCGGCGCGGCGGCGGCTACGAGGCCGACGAGATCCTCGGGGTGGAGGACTTGATCGAGGGCGAGGAGCACATGCTGCAGTGCGGATCCTGCCGGATGGTGACGGCCAAGGGGGTCTACCCCTGCCCGATCCTGATCGAGGAGCCGGGCGCGCGCATGGGCGACACGCTGGCCGAGGGCCTGGTGCCCATCCGCCTCAACCACCCGGCGTGCGTGACCTGCCACGTCGAGGGCTTCAGCTGCCGGACATGAGGAACATGACCGAGGACATCGGGCGGATCGCCGTCTTTGGGGGCGTCTACAACAACCACCTCGCGCTCGACGCCGTGATCGCGGACGCCCGCGCGCAGGGCGTCGAGCGGATCTACAACCTGGGCGACGTGGGCGGCTTCGGGCCGAGCCCGAACCGCTCCATCGAGCGGCTGCGCGACAGCGAAGTGCTGACGATGCAGGGCAATTACGACCAGAGCATCGGCAATGCGCTGGACGACTGCCAGTGCGGCTACACCGACCCGAGGGACAACCACTTCGCGCAGATCAGCTACAACTACACACTGGCCAACACCGCCGAGCACCACCGGACCTGGCTGCGGGAGCTGCCGACGGGCTTCCGGCTGGAGCTGGGGGGGCTGCGCGTGATGATGGCGCACGGCTCGCCGAGGCGGATCAACGAGTTCCTGTGGGCCTCGACGACGCCGGAGCCCTTCATCCGGCGGATGCTCGACGAGCAGGGCGCGGATCTGCTGCTGGTGACGCACACCGGGATCCACTGGCAGCGGTGGCTGGACGACGACCCGAGGCGCGGGCTGGTCAACGTCGGGGCGATCGGGAGGCCGGCCAACGACGGCCAGCGCGGGGTCTGGTACGCGACGCTGGCGGCCAGGCCCGAGGGGGGCGTCGAGGTGGAGTTCCGCTGCGTCCAGTACGACGCCGAGCGGCTCGCCGCCGAGATGCGCGCCGAGGGCCTGCCCGAGGAGTTCGTCGAGACGATCTTGACGGGCTGGTGGACGACCTGCCTGGAGATCCTGCCGGCACGCGAGCGATCGCGATCGCGCTACTGAGGAGCTGCCCGGGAAGAGAAGGCCGGGGCTCGGGACAGCGTTCGAGCCGCTGACCGGATACAATGGGCAGTGACGAGGGCGGAGCGCGTGTTAAACTTACCCCGGAGCGTCGTCATGACACTCCCAAGGTGAGGGGCGAGGCCTCGCCGCGGTGAGGGGCCGCACCCCACCGATGAGGCCGACGCGAGACTGGAGCCCGATTGCATGGCACAAGACGACCGCCCGACCGACGACCCCGGCGCGCCCCCGACTCCAGATGGAGCAGGGAAGGAGGAGGGGCTTGACGAGGACTGGTTCCCGCCGCTGACCGCCGAGGGCGCCGATCCCCAGCTGGCCAGCCTCTCTCCGCCCATCAACTGGTTCCGGCCGGTGCTGATGGTGGCCGTCATCGCCTTCGCCGTCTACCTCGGCACGCAGTTCACCACGGAGATCCGATACTTCTTCAGCGACGACGCGCCGGTGGACATCGGCGACGTGACCGAGTTCCCCGAGCGGACCAGCGAGGGCGACCGGCCCGTCATCCCCGAGAACCGGCTGGTCAAGGTGGCCGGCATCCCGACGCGGATGTCGATCTCGTGCTCGCCCTCGATGCGCTACTTCAAGCTCGTCGGCGCCCACGTCTACGTCGAGCTGCCGATGGATGAGGACATGTCGGCCATCGCCTGCAAGGCCGAGCGCGAGAAGTCCAGCCCCGAGATCAGCAAGATGCAGTTCTACGAGGGCACCGGCCGCGCGGTCAGCTTCGGCGGCACGGGCAAGCGCTACGGCAACCTGAAGGCCTTCTACGAGCGCAATTACGGGGAGCTCTTCTGCTCGTCGATGACCGAGTCTCGCAAGGAGGCCCGGCTGACGATGCTGCGCCAGATGCTGCGGGAGACGAACAAGACCAAGGAGGGCAAGTACCCCTCCGACGAGGAGGTCGAGCGCCTGCTGGCCGGCGAGACCCTCTGCCATGACGCGTGGCTGATCCAGGCCACCACGACCCCCGGCGTCTACTGGCCCTACCTGCTGATCTACGTCGTCCTGGCCCTCATCATCCTGTGGAACCTCTTCACCCTGGCCCGGTGGGTCCGCCGCAACCTCATGGCGCCCTGATCCGCCACCCTCATCCCCGACCCCTTCCCCTGCCCTCCCTCGCGATCCCGGACGCTTGAAAAAGTGTGCATGGGTTGATATGAGTCAGACACGCCACGACGCTGCACTCCAGGGGGAAGTAATGTCCGACCTCGATCCTGAAAAAGCGCTCGCGCTGAGCGAGTTTTTCAAATCTCTAAGTGATCCGACCCGCGTGCGCATCCTGGAGGCCCTCTCGCGCGAGGAGCGCAAGGTCGGCGAGCTGGCCCTTGAGCTGGACGTGAGCCAGTCGGCGCTCTCGCACCAGCTCCGCATCCTGCGCGGCCAGCGCATGGTCACCTTCCGGCGCGAGGGCAAGAACGCCTTCTATCGCCTGACCGACCCCTCGATCATCGCGGTCATGCGGGCCGGCCTCGACTTCGCCTCGGCCTGATCGCGGCGCCCAGGGGCATCCAGCGGGCGGCCTCTCCTTGAGCGCCTCGCGAGCAGCGCCAGCGCCGCCATCGCCAGGAGCCACGCCCCGCCCGCAGGGGCGCCAGGGGCCTGCGCACACCCAGGCTCAGGCCCGTCGACGGCCCCCGTCGGCCTGTCGTCGTCCTACTCCTCCTCCTCCTCTTCCTCCTCGTCCTCGTCGGGCACCGCGCCTGGCGCGCAGCCGGAGGTGTCCCGCACGCAGCCCGCGTCGCAGGCCAGCGCCCCCTCCCCCAGCCCGAGGTCGCCGCAGCCGAGTCCCCCGAAGTTCTCCCCGTCGCACTGCTCCCCGGCGTCGATCCGCCCGTTGCCGCAGGCCTGACAGCCGCTCACGTCCAGCACGCAGCCCGCGTCGCAGGCCAGCGCCCCGCCGACGAAGCCGAGCGCCTCGCAGCTCTGGGCGCCGAGGTCGTCGCCGTCGCACTGCTCGCCGTTGCGCCGCGCGCCGTCGCCGCAGACATTGCCGGGGTCCTCCACGCAGCCTCCCTCGTCAAAGTCGCAGCCCGCGCTGCAGGCCAGCGCGCCGCCCAGGTAGCCCCTCGACGCGCAATCCTCGCCGCCGAGGTCGTCGCCGTCGCACCGCTCGCTGGCCTCCCGGGCGCCATTGCCGCAGACGGTACACCCGGAGGTGTCGATCTCGCAGCGCCCTCCGCACAGCAGCCGCCCCCCGTCGAAGCCCTCGCTCTGACACGAGGCGCCGCCGAGAGCCTCGCCGTCGCATTGCTCGCCGGGGTCGAGGCGATCGTCGCCGCACTCGGCGCAGGCCGAGGTGTCCAGGCGGCAGCGCCCGTCGCAGACCAGCGTGCCGCCGTCAAAGCCCTCGGCGGCGCAGCTCCGGTCGCCGAGGTCGTCGCCGTCGCACTGCTCGCCTCGATCGATCAGCCCGTTGCCGCAAGCCTCGGGGTCGATGGGGAAGTCATCGGGGTCGCCGGGGTTGGTCGCGCCGCCGGGCGGATCGGGCGACCCGAGCAGCCACGCGCCCTCGGGATCGCCAAGCTCCTCGCCGTTGCTGAAGCCGTCGCCGTCGGAATCGAGAGCAAAGACCAGCGCCCACTGGGCGTCGCCGCTGGGGCCGGGCTGGGAGAGGTTGAACTCGACATCGGCGCCGAAGGCGTTCCGAGAGCCCCCGTTGGCGCCGACGTGGCATATCTGACACCCGAAGGCGCTGTTGGGGATCTGACCGATCCTGAAGTTGCGGGCCTCGACCTGCGAAGGCTGCGCCACCATCAGCGCGGCCAGCCCGGCTCCGATCGCCCAGACCTTGAACTGCTTCATCGCGCCTCACCTGTCCTCAACGCGCCTGCGCCGCCCTTCGCCGCGCCGACGGCCGCCCGGCCAGCGCACCGCGCCCTGGCCCGCGGCGACAGGATGCGCGCAGGGAGAATCTGGATCAACAGCCGCGCAGGAAATTGTACGCAGACGGGCTTGAGGGCGCACGGGATTCGGAGTGGGGCAGGAGAGCGGGCGCCGCGATGGCTCGAACGGCGCGACAGAGCAGGCGAAGCCCGCTCTGTCGCACGCAGACGGCGGATCAGGGTCAGCGACGGCGGATCAAGCGCAGCGACGGCGGATCAGGCGCAGCGACGGCGGATCAGGCGCAGCGACGGCGGATCAAGCGCAGCGACGGCGGATCAAGCGCGGCGACGGCGGATCAGGCCGAGGCCGAGGGCGAGGAAGGCCAGCGCGAGGCTGCCGCCGCCGACCTGACCGGGGGCCGTGGCGCAGCCCTCGTCGCTCTCGTCGCCGCCATTGCCTTCGGGCTGGACCTCGGGCTGGCCCTCGGGCTGGGCCTCGGGCTGGCCTTCGGGCTGGGCCTCGGGCTGGCCCTCGGGCTCACCTTCGGGCTGCGCCTCGGGCTGGCCCTCGGGCTGCGGCTCGGGCTCGGGCTGGACATCGGGCTGACCCTCGGGCTCGGGCTCAGGCTCGGGCTCGGGATCGACGGGCGGGACGCTGTTGCGATCGGCGGGGTTGGACAGCAGGGGCGGGTTGGGATCGCCGGGGCGCCAGGTGCCTTCGGGATCGCCAAGCTCCTCGCCGTTGCTGAAGCCGTCGTCGTCGGAGTCCTCGGCGAAGACGAGCGCCCACTGGGCATCGCCAGCGAAGCCCGGCGAGGTCATGGTGCCCTCGACGTCAAGGCCGAAGGCGTTGCGGGAGCCGCCGCCTGGGCTGGTGTGGCAGGAGCTGCAGCTGCGCGCGTTGCCGTTGGGGACCTGGGCGACGCGCTTGGGGCGGGCCTCAGCGGTGGTGGCCCAGCTCATGGCGATCAGGCCGGTCATCAGGGCTCCGGTGAAGAGCTTGCGGTTCATGTTGGGTCTCCTTGTATTTTATGCCTCGCGCGCCTTGCGATGCGCAGCCCCCCGCCCCTCGGTCGCCCAGACAACACCGAAAAAAGAGCCGGCGAGGACGCGAGCATTCTAGGTGTTGGACGGCGGGTGTCAACAGCGGGGCGGCGTGCGCCTGTGGGGCTCGGTGGGGTCGAGCGGGAGACCCTGGCGGGCGCGCAGGTTTGCTCAGCAAAGGCCCCGACGTCCCCCACGCCCCACGCTCCCCGCACCGCCCCACGCTCCTCGCACCGCCCCCGTTGGGGACGGGCTCGTCGGGTGGGGCTTGGATGCGCGGGGGGGGCTGCGCCCAAGGGCGCAGGCCGGCGGGCGGGTGAGGGCGGTTCGCAGGGCCGGATCACCACGTCGAAGTGGGCCTGTGGATTGGAGTTTCTGCTCCCTTGATGTCGACCTGGGCCGCGCGCTGGCCTGCGACCGACAGGGCGCAGCCCGCCCCGAGATTCTAGCCCCACCCGACGAGCCCGTCCCCAACGGGGGCGGTGCGAGGAGCGTGGGGCGTTCGGGCGGTGGGGGGCTCGGAGGGGCCTTGCGACTTCGGGGGGACTCTGGCATAGCTGGCCGCGTTGCACCGCCGCGCCGCCCCCTTGGCCCTGAAATCACCGACCTCAATCTCTGGAGGTGACCCTTGAGCCTTCTTGACGACCTCGACACCAGCGGCTTGCCCGGATACATCGTCGTCGAAGGCGTCATCGGCGTGGGCAAGACCACGCTGGTCAAGCGCCTGAGCGAATTCTTGAACGCCCGCACGGTGTTGGAGGTCTTCGAGGAGAACCCCTTCCTGGCGGACTTCTACAGCGACCGGGGCCGCTATGCCTTCCAGACCGAGATGTTCTTCCTGCTCAGCCGCTACCGGCAGCAGGAGGGCTTCGCCCAGGAGGACCTCTTCAGCCGGCACGCCGTCAGCGACTACCTCTTCTCCAAGTGCAGGATCTTCGCCGGCTTGACCTTGAGCGAGCCCGAGTTCGCGCTCTTCGACAAGATCTACGGCATCCTGGAGCAGAGCGTCCCGAAGCCGGATCTGGTCATCTACCTGCACGCGCCCGTGACGGACTTGATGGATCGCATCGCGTCGCGCGGCCGGACCTTCGAGCAGGCGATGGATCGGGATTACATCTCGGGCCTGCTGGGGATCTATACGGACGTCTTTGCCCATTACAACGACACGCCGCTGTTGACGGTGGACACGTCCACCGTGGACTTCTCCAGGGACGATGCGGCGGTCGTGGCGCTGATCAAGGAGGTGGGGCGCGCGCGCGCGGGCCGACGCTCCTTCCCTTGAGGCGTCCCCGCTGGCCTCCAGGGCGTCGGGCGGAGGGGCCTCACAGGCCCCTCAGGGCTCGTCGGGCGTCTGGGGCTCGGCCTGGGGCTCCTCGATCGAGGTGATGGCGGAGCTGATCCTGTGGCCGGAGTTGTGGCGACGGCGCTCGGCCTCGCTGGGCGGCTTGAGGGTCGCCATGGGCCCCGAGGAGGGGATCGGGGGCGGCATCGGAGGGGCCGAGAGCATGCCGGGGGGCGTCAACATGCCCGGCGGCGGCGGCGTCATGTCGCCGGCGGCCAGGAGGCTCTCGGCGGTGGGCCGCGGCGGCAGCTCATCGGCCCGCACGCCCGGCAGGGTGATCTCCTCGCCGGTGATGGACTCGATGCGCCGGATGTCGTCGATCAGCGACAGGGGGCTGTCCACGGGCGGCTCCAGAGGCGCCTTGCCGGGCAGGGAGAGGCCGGGGGGGTTGGTGTTGTCGTCCTCGACGAGGTCCAGGTCGATCTCCTCGGTGGTGATCGCGGGGGGGACGCGCAGCTGGCTGGCGGTGCCGGCCTCGACGAACTCGCGCGAGGCGCGCGGCTGGGCCACGGGCACCTCCCGCAGCCGCGTCGAGAGGGTCTGGATGAAGTTCCACAGGAGCTTGACGGCCAGCGTCGGGTCCTTGCGCAGCAGGTTGTAGAAGTCGCTGCGCCGGATCGTCAGCGCCGTGCCCGAGGTCAGCGCCCGGATCGTGGCCGAGCGCGGGCCGTCGTCGATCAGCGCCATCTCCCCGAAGTGCCGGCCGGGGCCCAGCCTGGCCACCTCCCGCTCCCCCCGGAAGACCGCGAAGGTGCCCCGCATGATGATGAAGAGCTCCTCGCCCTCCTCGCCCTCGCGCACGACCTCCTCGGACTGCGCCACGGCCCGCTTCTGGGTCGTGTTGACGACCCGGACCAGCTCCTTGTAGCTCAGGTAGTGGAAGAGCGGGATGTTCCGGATCGTCTCCATCGTCAGGTGGACCTCTTCGGTCTCGATGTCCTCGGTCTCGTCCGAGACGCCCACCAGCACGACGGTGATGTTGTCCTTGCCCCCGCTCTCGTTGGCGAAGCCGATCAGGTCGGCCGTGATGCGCTTGAGCTCCTCCTGGGTCGCCGTCGTGCGCACCTCCCTCGGCCCGACGTAGCGCCCGATCGTCTCAAGGTCGCCCTCCAGGTAGCCGCTCAGGCCGTCGGAGCAGAGCATGAAGCGGTCGCCGGAGAGGATGTCGAAGTCCAGCGTGTCGACCTCGACCGACTCGTAGACGCCCACCGCCCTCGTAATGGCGTTCTTGTACCTGGCGTCGACGTCCGAGGGGCTGCTGGCCCGACCCCGCCGCACCATCTCGTTGGCCAGCGTGTGATCCTCGGTCAGCTGGTGCACCTGCCCCTTGCGGTAGAGGTAGATCCGGCTGTCGCCGACGTGCGCGATGAAGCACCGGCGGCCGGCCACCATCATCATGCTGCACGTCGTGCCCATCCCCCGGCGAGAGGCGTCCGCCTGGGCCATCTCGTAGATCCGCGAGCACGCCTCCTGGATGGAGTACTCCAGCACCCGCAGCAGATCCTTGCGCAGCTTCGGGTTGTTCGGGCTCTCCGCGCACTGATCGAAGATCTCGCGGTTGTTGGCCACCACGTCCCGGATCGCGCGCACCGCCACCGCCGAGGCCACCTCGCCGGCGGCGTGGCCCCCCATCCCGTCACAGACGATGAAGAGGTTCAGGCGCTTGTCGACGAGGAAGTTGTCCTCGTTGTGCTCACGGGACTTACCGACGTCCGTGGCGGCCCAGAACTGGACTTCCATGATCGCTCCCGGTCAGGCCGGATGGAAAGACTCCCCAGAGTCCACCTCTAACACATCAAGACAACCTTGACCACCGACCCGCGGCCCTCAGTCGATCAACTTGCCCAGGCGATCCCAGTGGATCCCGTCGCCGTCCGACGAGAACCAGATGAACATCGCCCGGCCCTTGATGTTCGACAGCGGGACCTGCCCCCAGCAGCGGCTGTCCGACGAGTTGTCCCGGTTGTCGCCCATCACCATGACGTGCCCCTCCTTGACCACCGCCTCCTGGTCTGTCCCGAAGTTCGCGTCGCGGCCGTAATGCTGGGTCGTGTAGCGGCGGCTGCCGCGCTGCTCGATCTGGCGCGTCAAGAAGGGGTAGCCGTGCCGGTCGGAGGCCTCCCGATCCAGATCCTGGGTCGAGACCGGCTCGCCGTTGACGATCAGCCGGTTGTTGACCATCTTGATCCGGTCGCCCGGCAGCCCCACCACCCGCTTGATGTAATCCTTCTCCTCCCTCAGGCTGCCCGGATCGACGCAGCCCCGCTGGTGCGGCGGCAGCGTCTCGACGTGCGCCGCCGCCTCGGCCCTCGGGAAGACGAACACCACGACGTCGCCGCGATCGGGCAGCTTGAAGTCGATCAGCCGCGTCGTCGTAAAGGGCATCCGGACCCCGTAGGCACCCTTGTTGACGAAGAGCCTGTCGCCCTCCTGAAGCGTCGGCACCATGCTCGCGCTCGGGATGATGAAGGCCTCCACGACGAAGGCCCTCAGCAGGAGCGCAAAGATCACCGCCAGGCCTATCGACTCGGCGTACTCCCGCGCGACGCTCTTGCGCAGGTGACCCATCCGCGCGTCCGTCACCTCCTCCAGCCGCCGAAGCGCCCCCGACAGCGCCTCGACGTCATCCCCGGCGATCGCGTTGTCGGCCGCCGACAGCGCCTCGCGCATCCGCGCAAACGACTCCTCGCTCAGACGACCGCCGTGCTTCTTGAAGAGCTGACGCACCTGCTTGATGAAGCGCTGGCCGTCGCGGCGCAGCCCTCTGAGCTCTTTGGCCTTCGCGCTCAAGGATTGTCCTTCCAAAGGCGCCAGACGCGCCGCCCACTGAGGCAGGACGCTCAGGATCCCATGACCCTGACGCCGACAAGGCGCCCATCAAAGCCGACGGCGCACCCCGCGTCAACCCCCCTGGCCCGCCCTTTATTCGATCCCGGACCTCGCCGCGCGGCCCGCTAGTCGTCCACCTGGAGGACGGCCAGGAAGGCCTCCTGCGGGATCTCCACGCTGCCGACCATCTTCATGCGCTTCTTGCC
>SXGS01172066.1_pt1 | contig 28324 bp, 21 predicted proteins | sample 3174681 | NCBI WGS metagenome assembly SXGS01 (sample SAMN11356861, study PRJNA531348) | freshwater metagenome | isolation source: freshwater sample F1-80 | place: China: Fuxian Lake, Yuxi | collected 2017-12-25 | reverse complement strand
TCAAGCCCGTCCAATACTCCGTCAAACTCGTCCGCTGGTTACGCTCCTCCATCCTTTCCAGGCTTGCCTGGACCGCCGCCCTGCCCCGCCTGCGTGCCCTCTACGCGTCGCTTTGAGTTCCATTCTTCCACACCGTTCTGAGAATGCCGTTTGGGGCTTGGTTGGGAGAGGGGACAAGCTTATGGGGCGGCTTTAGTCTGAAATTCGTTACAGACAAGCGATCGTGGAATAGTTACCATCCAGAGGAACGGTGTTCAGTGGCAAAGCACGTGTGTTAGTTAGATATTAGACCACATGAAGAGAGCGAAAGGTCCGCAGCGATCAGGCATTTTGGCTGGTGGAAACTGGATTATCGATCAGGTGAAACTGATCGATGTGTATCCGGCCAGGGAGCAGTTGGCAAACATCAAGGGGCAGTACGAAGGCACTGGTGGGGCGCCCTTCAATGTGCTGGTGGATTTGGCTTTGCTGGGCGCGTCATTCCCATTGCATGCGGCTGGGCTAGTCGGGAAAGACTCTCTTGGCGAGAGAGTTTTCGAGCATTGCGCCAAGCATGGGATCGACACCAAGCATCTCAAAGCGACCGACGAGGCACCCACATCTTACACGGATGTGATGACCGAAAAAGCGGGTGGCCGCAGAACTTTTTTTCATAATAGAGGCGCCAACGCGCTTTGGGATGGAGCAGGGCTTGATTTTTCAAAGAGCAAAGCGAGGCAGTTTCATCTTGGGTATTTGCTCTTATTGGACGCTTTGGATGTTGCGGACAAGAAATTTGGCACCAAGGGCGCCGCTCTGCTGGCGAAGGCCCAGGCTGCCGGATTAAAGACCAGCGTCGATGTCGTCAGTGAAGATGGCGATCGGTTCAACCGAATTGTGACGCCGGCCCTGCGTCATGTGGATTACTGCATCTTGAACGAGATCGAGGCCGGCAAGACCACTGGGTTCAAGATCAGGAGGGAGGACGGGACTTTGGACACCGTGGCCCTGCGTCATGCGGCAGGAGCCATGTTGCAGTGCGGCGTGAAGGAAGTGGTGGTGATTCATTTCCCCGAGGGTGGCTTCGCGAGAACCCGGGACGGCAAGGACAGCTGGCAGATGTCCCTGAAGCTTCCGATGAAGTTCATCGCGGGCACCGCTGGCGCCGGGGACGCATTTTGCGCGGGAGTGCTTTTAGGGCTTCACGAAGGCTGGGACATGCAACAATGTTTGCACACTGCCGTGTGTGCCGCCGCGGCTTCGTTGTCCGATCCAACGTGCACGAATGGCATGAAACCCCTGGCGGAATGCAAGGCGCTTGCTAAGAAATTTGGCGTGCGGCCGCCTCTGGAAAGTAGTGATTGGTAGAAGTTGATGAGGGTTGGCTCATGGCGGGGCGGTTTGTTGGAGCCAGCCGGGGGTCGGGATAGGGAAACACCACCGGTGATGCTCGGCTTCGCGGGCCTTAAACCTTAAAACGGCAGTTGCTCACGGCGAATCTTCGCAAGATCCTGGCGATAAAGTTGTTTCGAATCACTCACCAGATCTGCAAGGGCTATGCCTCCCTCTTCTTCAAGCCTTTCTCATCCAGGCTTTTCCAGATCTCCACGATGTTCAACTGCCGTTTTAAGGTTGAAAAGTCAAGGCAGCCGAAATAACCGAAGGAAGGAACTATAAGCGTATGCGTTGACCAGGGGTAAGCGCGTCCCCGTGAAGGCGGTTCGCCAGAAGCCAGAGATTTCGGACATCAACAATCGTTCAAGCCCGTTCCATGTATTTGCCGGTGCGGGTGTCGATTTTTATCTTCTCTCCCGTTTTGATGAAGAGAGGGACCTGCACCGTGATGCCCGTCTCGACGGTGGCTGGTTTCATCACGTTATTTGCCGAATCGCCGCGAATTCCTTCGGGCGCGTCGGTCACTGCAAGGATGACGCTCGCCGGCATTTCAAGGAGAACTGCTTTGTCATCCACGAAGGTGACGGTCGCACTGGCATTTTCGGTGAGGTAGTTTTTCGCGTCCCCTACAAGTTCGGGAGCGAGGGTAATCGTCTCGTAGGTGTCGGGATCAGAAAAAACGAAGTCCACACCGTCCTTATAACTAAACTCCATCTTTTTGGTCATCATGGGGATGACCTCCACTTTTTCGGTGGAGCTGAACCGGACATCGGACGATTTGCCGTTTTTGATGCTGCGGATGGAGGCTTGGACGAACGCGCGGAGGTTGCCGGGAGTCCGATGTTGAACGTCAAGTACGACGGCTATATCGCCATTATAGATAATGGCCATGCCGCGGCGGAGATCATTTGCTGAAGGCATAGAAAGTTAATGGTTCAATGTGGACACTTCAACCGTGAGCATTGCAACCCGAGCACCCGACTCATCGGAACGGGGAAGGTAACCAAGCAGGTTTGGTTTGCAAGCTTTTGATGAACTTCAGACCTCAAAATTTCCGGGGCCATTTGCGAAAAACAATGGAGTGTTGGATTCCCGCAAAACAGCTCTCGCTCCCGGTCCTTCCCCCATCGGATGGAACGTGGGAGCTGGCCTCAAGGATCATGTGAACGAAATGGAAAGCGATTTGCTGGGGACGAATCTCCCCTTTCATTCTGAGATCTGAAGCTTTTGCAAATCTTCACAGGGTTCAACTGCCGTTTTAAGGGTCAAAGATTGAAGTCCGGGCCCAAATAAATCTGCCGGGCGTTTGAATCATTCACGAGGAATTCAGCGGAGCCTTCGCACACGACCAGTCCTTTGTGTATGAGATAGGCGCGATCGACGAGTTTGAGCGTTTCCCTCACGTTGTGATCGGTGATCAGGACGCCAAGGCCTCGGTCGCGGAGCCGGCGGGCGATTTTCTGAACTTCATAGACGGCGATGGGATCGATGCCGCTGAATGGTTCGTCCAAGAGAAGAAGTTTGGGGCTCGTGACCAGCGCTCTGGTGATCTCGAGCCGGCGCTTTTCGCCACCGCTGAGCTGATACGCTAGGTTCTTTGAAAGCGGCGCCAGATCAAGCTCATGGAGCAGCGAATTGAGGCGGAGCTTCCTTTCTTGGCGCCCGAGATGAAGGGTTTCAAGAATCGCCAGAATATTTTCCTCCACGGTCAGCTTGCGAAACACGGAGGGTTCTTGGGTGAGGTAGCCGATGCCGACGCGGGCCCGCTGATGCATGGCGAGTTTTGTGATGTCGCGGCCGAGGAAACTGACGGAGCCTTCGTCGGGTTTGACCAGGCCCACGACCATGTTGAACGTCGTGGTTTTGCCGGCACCGTTGGGGCCGAGGAGCCCCACGATTTCTCCGGCTTTGACATTGATGGAAATGCCGCCGACGACCATTCGTTGTCTGTAAGACTTGAAGAGTTTGGTTGTTTTGAGGAGTTCGCTCTCCGAAGCGGGTGTGGTCATCGGTCTTTGATGCAGAAAAGAGTGATGAGTCAGGTGTGGCCTGCGAGGCTTGGGAGGCGACAGGAACCGGTCCGGAGGACTGATTTGAAACAGTAAGAAGCGGTTCGCATGGAGCTCAGGGGATGCGGCGGGGTTTGACTTCTGGAGACGTGAAGAGACCGCCTGGAAGCACGATGTCCGTGGCGCCCTCGGTCGTCAGCCTGTCCTTTGTCAGATCGAGAACCAAGACGGCATTCTTTGCGCCGCGGATTTCGCCCATTTTCTCCGTTTTGAGCACTGGCGTTCCCGTGAGTTTTAGCAGTTCGGTTGAAGCGTCGTAGATCAGCAGATCGCCCGTGGCGCGCGCGTTGTTTTGGGTCAGGGTGACGCGTTCGGAGGCTTCGATCGAGATGATTTGATTGGCGGGCGAGGCCACCCTCAGAATGAGCCGCTGGCAGGCCAGCTTCCAAGGCGCGGCGGAGTCAGCGATGCTCGCCATGTAATTTGGCGTCTTTTTCGGAGGAAGCGGGGAATCGGCCTTCTTCGAGGGATCCGAACTCTTTTGCTCGAACCGTTCAAAAATCACATTGCCGAGGGCCTCAACGCTTTCGATCCGGTTGTCAACCGGATGCAGCTTGAATCGGAGTTGGGCGCAGTCCAACCGCCAATCTGGATTAACGATTTGAACCGCGCCGTCGAAATCCGCGGATCCTGGGCGAATGCCGTAGCGAGCGGAAGTGATATCGACTTGCTCATCCCCGAATCCGAATCGTTGAGAGGCCTTCGGCTTGGTGTTGGCTGAGGCCTGAAAGATGATGCTGGCAGAGGCCTTGTTGCTCGCCTCGAACATTCTCCGAGCCATGTCAATCCAGATCATCTGACCTTTGCCGGAATAAAGCTTGGTGCTCCACTCGGCGTCCTGCCTCAGTTGAAGCTTGCTGGCTTGCTCCCCCGTGAGCCAGTAATCAAGGTGCTGGCCCCTGGCTGTGATGCTTTCCTTCTTGTCGTTTAACTGGAGCTGTACTTGGCCGTTCGCTTCGAGTTTCCGCAGGATGTGATTCGTTGGATCCAAAAACCCGCGCAGATCCAGGCATGCGAGTTTGAGTCGATCGGCTTGAACAGCCGTCACGGAGTTTGTAACTCGGATGAGGCCAGGCTCGAAAATACCTTCGAGGAACCTGAGTTCGATTGGAGCTGATACTTGGGGGGCGGGATCGTTCTTGATGGAAGGGTCTGAGTCGGGGGCGAGCGCTTCTCGGGGATCGTTCAACCTCGCAAATCCATTGCCGTGGGATTCGAACCGGCTCAACCGAGGGTAAAGCCGCATCACATCACCTCGTCCGCTGGCCCCAGGAAGCGTCCACCGCGGCCGTCGTGTGATTTCGATCACGTCGTTGGCCGGATCGTCGCTGAACTTGTAGACGCCCAGGTCACCTTCGAGGGTGTTGGTCTGGTTGTTGGCGGAGAATTGGACCAGCAGGTTTGTTGTGGCATGGACGGTCTGGAGGCGGTTGGTTTCGGTCATCAACTCCGCCGTGAGCTGTTCTGTCCGCAGGGTGAGGCCTTGTTTGTCTGTCAGCAGAACGGAATTCTGGTAGACGGCGGTTCGAGTTTTTGACGAGAAATGGAATTGAGCCGAGTCCACCCAGTAACGTGCCGGGCTGAGCGGGGAGGTGTTTGTGGGTGTGGGTGTGCCTTGGGGGGGGCGCGATCTTGGTGGAACTTTGATGACGCTCCGCACCTGGTTGGAGATAAGAACGCTCGTGTTTGTTTGGGAAAAGAAGAACCCCTCGCCTTCCAAGGAAATATCCCCCCCCCCTAAAGCCAGTTTGACGTCTTTCTCAGAATAAATCGTTTGGGAAGGGTTATGGATAGAGCATTCGGCCGCCTGAATGACCAGATTCGTCAATCTCATCGCATTACTGTAAACGAAACCCATCCAGACGAGACCTTTGATGCGCGAGAATTCGTCTGTTCGTTGAGCTTCTTGAACGCTTAGAAGCGACTCGAGCCTGTTTTGTTTGTCGAATTTCGGGAATTTTCCACCTTTGGCGCTCAGGCCATCCAATGATTGGGCCTGAGGCAGGAAGGCAAAGACACACGCCGCGGCGCAGGCGGCGATCCATTTCAGGCTCTGTTTACGGGCTTCCAGAGGAAAAAGTTTTTTAGCGAAAACCAAAGTATACAACATCCACCATCGGTCGAACCACCACTCAGCGTCCAGCGCTTTTTCTGACTATTTGATGGATCTGAATGACTTCTGAGAGGAGGCGCTTCATGTGGGCCAAAGGAATCATGTTAGGGCCATCGCTCAGGGCTTTGCTTGGATCGGGATGAGTCTCGATGAACAAGCCGTCCGCGCCCGCCGCTACGGCGGCGCGGGCCAGAATCGGCGCGAACTCACGTTGACCCGAGGACCTGTCACCTTGCCCGCCGGGGATCTGCACAGAATGCGTCGCGTCGAAAACGACGGGGAACCCGAAGCCGCGCAAGATGGATAGGGATCGCATGTCGGAGACCAAGCATTGGTAGCCAAAAGTGGTTCCTCTCTCTGTGAGCAGCAATCGGGGGTTGCCCCCGGCTTCGGTTGATTTTCTGGCTGCCTGGCCCATTTCGGCTGGGGAGAGGAATTGGCCTTTCTGGATGTTCACGATTCGGCCGGTGGCCGCCGCTGCCAGGATCAAGTCCGTTTGGCGGCACAACAACGCGGGGATCTGAAGGATATCCGCCACGTGAGCCGCGGGCGCGCATTGCTCAGGCGCATGGACATCGGTGAGGATGGGGACGCGCAGCGATTGTTTGATCTGACTGAGGATCTTCAAGCCAAGCTCCAGGCCCGGGCCACGGTAAGAAGTGGCCGAGGTGCGGTTGGCCTTGTCGAAGCTGGCCTTGAAGACGTACGGAATGCCGAGTGACTCGCACGTTTGTTTCAAAGAGCGCCCGATGCGCAGGCAGATCGCCGCGCTTTCAATCACGCAAGGCCCCGCGATGAGAAAGAGGCTTTTTCGCGAAGCGAGCGTGGACCAGAGCTGATGTTGCCCGGGCATTCGAGGGGTGCGGGTCAATCCTCCGCGAAGAGGTATTCCAAATCCGATCCAGTGAGGTTCCGAGCAAATCCCTCCTCTCCGAGAACGTCGCTGATGGTTTGAGCTTTGCGTTGCTGGAGCTCCCAAATTTTTTCTTCGACGGTGCCCGGAGCGATGAGGCGGTAGGCATTGACGGTCTGGGTTTGGCCGATGCGATGGGAACGGTCGATGGCTTGGGCTTCGACGGCGGGATTCCACCATGGATCATAAAGGATCACATAACTGGCGGTGGTGAGGTTGAGGCCGGTACCCGCGGCGCGGAGGCTCAACAGGAAGACTGCGGCATTGGGGTCCTCTTGAAACTGATTGACAGTCTCCTGCCTATTCTTAGTTTCGCCTGTGAGAATATGCGTCGAGATCTGGCGCGTCTTGCATTCGCCTTCGAGCAAGTTGAGCATTTGAACGAACTGGCTGAAGAGAAGGACTTTCTGGCCTTCCGCGATGAGGGGTTCGAGGAGCTCGAACAAGGTCTCGGTTTTGCCGGACTGGGAATCATTTCCGACCAACTGCGGATGGCAGCAGATTTGCCGAAGCCTGGTGAGGGCGGCGAGCACATGGAGCTTGCTTTTCTGGATGCCCTTCTCAGCGACAGCCTTCATGACCTGCTCGCGGCTGCGTCGGAGTTCCGCCAAATACAGCTTGCGCTGATCTTCGCCCAGCTCGCAGTCACGCCGCTGCTCGATGCGGTCCGGGAGATCCTTGGCGACCTCTTGTTTGAGGCGGCGCATGAGGAGAGGGCGAAGCTTTGCCGCCAAGGTTCGGCGGGCGATCCGCTGGTCGAGCGGCGCGTCTTCCCCCCGCGGCTCGTACTTTTCGCTGAAATCCGATTGGTTGCCAAGGTAACCGGGTTGAATGAAGTCGACGATGCTCCAGAGATCGAGCATCCGGTTTTCGAGCGGGGTGCCGGTCAGGGCGAGGCGTTGGTCGGCCTTGAGCTGCTTGACGGATTGGGTGATTTGCGCGTCTGGGTTTTTGATGAACTGGGATTCGTCGAGGACCACCGCGGCGAAAGAAAACTTCTGGAGCGCCTCAAGGTCGCGCCGCAAGAGGGCGTAGTTGGTGACGATGATGTCGTGGTGGGGAATCTGTTTGCGGAGGTTGTGCCTCGCGGTGCCGCTTTCGAGGATGAGAACCTTCAAGTGAGGCGTGAACCGGTTCGATTCGCGTTGCCAATTGTGGAGGACCGAGGCGGGGCAAATGACAAGAGCCGGCCGGTGTTTGCGGCCGTTTTGCTCGTGAAGCCAGGCGAGCCAGGCGAGTGTTTGGAGAGTTTTGCCCAGCCCCATGTCATCGGCCAAAATGCCGCCGAGGTTGATGCGAGTGAGGTGACACAGAAAATTGAACCCCTCTTTTTGGTAGGGACGGAGTTCCGCGTTCACCGAGGCTGGAGTCTTGACGTCTGGGATCCCCGTGAAATCCTTCAGTTTCTCCCGGAGCAATGTGACTTGGCCTTGATTCGAGAAACGGCTTAAAGACTCTTCGTCGAGGTGCGACGCGTGGGCCATGGAAACTTTTTGAGGGTCGTTGCACAGGACTTCGATCCCCAAATTGGCGAGCGTTTCATGGGCGCATTGGACGGCTTCACGGTCCAGTTCGATCCATCCGCTGTCGGGCAATTTGACGAACCGGCCCGATGCTGTTTGGAGCCTGGCCAGGTCGGCCGGGCTGAGCTTCATGCCTTCCTGTTCCCACTCGGCGGAGACTGAGAGCCAGTCGATGCCGCTGCCGTGGAGAACCAATTTCGGCCGCAACTGGCGGGGAGCGAGGAAGAGTCTCTGGAAAGCAGGGTTTCCGAGATAGACCGCCTCGGCGGGTTTTTCAGGCCAAGTCGAGGCGAGGCTGTTCAGGAAATGCTCGTTGGCGTCGCCGACCCAGAGGCCGGGTTCGGGAGTGAACCAGTCAAGCCGTCTGAGCCATGCCGTAGCCGCATCGAGGCGAGGGTCTTCGAGGATTTCCGGTTTCCCGTTGCTTGAGGCAGAGGTTTGCTTTTTTTGCCATTCGTGACCGTTCCATTGCCACAGGATGTCCTCTTTGTCATCCTTGGCCAGGAGGCGCAGATGAACCGTGTCGTCGTTCAACTCGAAGACGAACTGCGGCAAGGCGCGACGCACTGAGCAAAGCTGGTCCCATTGAGCGCCTGAGGAGGCCATTGTTCGGCGCAAGTGTGTCAACAGCCTGTGGCTGATGCGGCGGACCGAGATGGCCGGTTTCCGGCTCCAAAACTCCAGCAACGTGTCTGGAGGCACCGAGGGGAGGAGATAGAACGAGTTTTCCCTGAGCAGCAGGGTTGGGCTGCCAGCGAAGAGTTTGACTTCGCCGAGGCTGACTTCACGTGGCTCTCCGAGATTCAGATTGTGGGTCAGGCAGAGGTCGTCGTTTTCCGAGTTCAAGGACGGTGTCCACCGGGCGATTTGACCTTGGAAGCCGAGGCGGCGTGCGGCTGAACCCTGGCCAGCCTGGAGTCGATGGCTCTGCCCCCAGCGCGCGAGCCATTCGAGCAATTCCCGGCCGTTGAGGGCGAGTTCATCGCGTTTGTCGTTGGGAGAGTAAAGCTCTCCGAACCACTGAATGAACTGCCAGTCTTCGTTGGAGAACAGTTCCTGTTCGTGCGACGACCGGCTGGAGATTTCCACGATTTCACCGATGGCGCGCTGTTTCTCGCCTGTTCTTGGTTTTGCGATGATGAGTCGGACGATCAAATTGTGGAGGTGGGGAGTTTCCGTGATGGAGGCGACGCTGCAATCCAAGTGCACGGCGGCCCTTGGGGCGTCGAGGTGGGTTGGAGAAGGCGGCATCAGCCATGTTTCCAGTTGATTGGCGGCGGAAAGCTCTTTTTCTGCCTCCTCGAGCTCCGCGAAGCGCTCGAAATTGGCGTAAGAAAGCAATTCCGTGGGGAGGGGTCTTTTCGCTTTCAGGAACAGCAGAGCGGTCTCTTCGAGCCGAGCCTGGCCTTTGGCGCCCATAAGCCGCGGCCACCAATCCGTGCTGGAGAAATCCTTGCGCGAGAGGCAGATTTTCTCGAAGTAATCCTCCAGCAGGAGCCAGGCGCGCTGGGAATCGGAGCAATTCGCGAACACCTGAAGGATTTCCACCCGTTCATTGATGGAGGCTTTGGAGTCAGCGAGTTCGCGGCGGAGGTCGGCGAGGGCGCCGTAGGTTTTGTCGAGCACTCCGTGGTGCGCGTCGTACTTTGCGGTGTTCGTGAGCCGTGAGACACGGCCGTTTTTGTGGGCTGCTTTAGGCATGAAAATGGAGCTTGTGAAGAGGATTCCCAGGGAATCTGATCCGGGGGGAGATGCGATGCTGTGAGTAGCCGCGGGCCAAAGTCGCCGAGTGCGAGCGCTGGCCCCGCGGGGTCAGACTCTCTGGATCCATTGTCGGTCTTCCCAAACGGCTTTGGCAGAGATCCAATTGCGGGAGTCGCAGAGGTGCCTGAAAGCCTGGAACAGCCTGCCTTTTTTCAAGCTGCGGCACGCGTCGCTCACGCTAATGGCGACGTGCTGAAGGATGCTGGGATCACGATAACAATCGATCATGCATCGGGTGCAACCGTCGCGGATCAGCTTGGATTCGTCGAAGTCGTAGACGGAGCACATGGGGGTTTCCCAGTAATGGCATCTGTAAAGGTTCAGGTTCCAATCCAGATAGAAATACTTGTGACCTCCGAGACAGCCGAAGCGCTCGGATTCCCCTTTCAAGTGCCGTTGCATCTCGTTCAAGGATTCGGCGGGATTCACGACGGTGAATCCGCCGCGTCGCTTGAGTTCTTTGATTCTGGCACAGAGGTCGGGCAGGCCGCGGTTCCTTTCGTGGCGGAGGACGTCGTGGGAATCGATCGACATAATGACGCTGCTGAGGCCGTGATTTGCCAAGGCCCGCATGGAATCGTCCGTCCAGAGCGAGCCGTTCGTGCAGATCATGGGGTGAATGCCTGACTCAGCCGCGTGGCGCACCATTGCTCCGAGTTCCTTGTGCAGCAGAGGCTCACCTCCAACGAACAGAATGTAGCCGATGTGGTTTTTAACGGCGATATCGATGGCGTCCTTGGCTTCCTTGAGGGAGACGCTGCGCCGCTGCTTGGGGTCCATTTTGCCGGCGGCGAACCCGCAAAAGTCACACTTCGCGTTGCTGATATTGGTGATGGCGAATTGGAGGTAACCTGGGCCGCCATGGGAAAGGACGCTGGCGGCGAGGGAGTAGAACCGTCGCTCTGGCCGTTTGGCGCGAGGGCCAAAATCATTGGCCACAGCGCCAGCGTTACTTTTCCGGGGCACCATGTCTAAGGACCTGCTAATCATTCAATATAATCTCAATCATCCTGGAATTGTTGAGCCTCGGAGGCAATCATTTCTTTTTCCATGGCTTTTTAGCCGTCCGTGAGGGCGGATTTTTGATGGAATTGCCTCGAGGTGTCGAGCATAGTTGGGAGATGTTCAACATTTTGATTCGGCCACCATGGTTTCTGCCTGAGAAAACCGCCATCAACGAGTCAGCGTTCTTGCGGCGGAGAGAGTTCTTGAGTGCCTTGGGGCTGGGTGGAGCTGGCTTGGCCGCCGCGGGTGTGATGGATGTGCTGGGAGCCGAGGAAGCCGGAAAAGAATCCACGGTGGCGGCTAAGAGCCGGCCGTTGTATCCCGCCCCTCGAAACCCCCGGTACAATCCTGGGTGGACATTGACCGATGAAAACGTCGCCGCGCGCTACAACAATTTCTATGAATTTTCCATGGTCAAGAACCAGGTGCATCAACTGACTGGCAAATTTGTCATAGACCCATGGAAGATCGAAATCTCTGGACTGGTGGAAAAGCCCTTTGAGATCGACGCTCACGAATTAATTCGGGAAATGCCGTTGGAGGATCGCGTCTATCGTTTTCGATGCGTCGAGGCTTGGTCCATGGTCGTTCCTTGGACAGGTTTTCAGCTTAGCAAACTGATCGAGAAGGCTAAGCCAAAGGCGGAGGCTAAGTTCGTGCGGTTTGAGACGTTCAACCGGCCGGATCAAGCCCCGGGGATGAAGGGGTCGAATTACCCGTTTCCGTATTTTGAAGGTCTTCGGATGGACGAGGCGATGCATCCGCTCACGTTGATAGCGACCGGGATTTTCGGCAAACCGATGCCCAAGCAGCATGGGGCGCCAGTGCGATTGATCGTGCCTTGGAAATATGGCTACAAGAGCATCAAGTCTATCGTGAAAATAGAGTTTTTGGCGAACCAGCCTAAAACCTTCTGGGAGGTGTTGGCTGCTGATGAGTACCCGTTCGAATCGAACGTCAACCCCTCGATTCCGCACCCGCGTTGGCTCCAGTCCACGGAGCGTGTGATCGATACAGGGGATCGGATTCGCACGCTGCCCTACAACGGATACGGGGATCAAGTCGCCAAACTTTACTCAAAAGTTTGATTTGGCGGGAGAATCGCGGTTGCGGTGCCCCCCCCCCCGGGTTGGACTGGCTTCATGTGTTCGAGGGTCGGCTCCTGAAGTTTTAGGCGAATTTTCAGCGGTATCTTTGATATTATGCCTCGAACAGTTTTGAGCGTTGAGCAGACCCGGGCTTGGGAGGCAGCGTCGTGGAACGCGGGCAAGCAGGTTCGTGAGGTGATCCAGGAAGTGGGCCGGTTGCTTTCGCGGCGTCTCATGGAGCTCACCCGGCCAGGGGATCGCGTGCTCGTGCTCTGCGGGAAGGGCAACAATGGTGAGGATGCGGCTCAAACCGCGGCTCAAGTCCAGGGCCGAATCGTTGATGTGATTCGAGTTTCTGATCCCGCCAGAGGGGTGGAAGCCTTGAAAGAGGCATTGGCCTTCAATCCAGGTCTTGTCGTGGATGGGTTGTTCGGGATTGGACTTGACCGTCCACTGGATTCGGGATGGGTGGAGTTGATTCGAGCTCTCAACAGCTCGGGGAGGGCTGTTTTAGCGGTGGATGTGCCTTCCGGGTTGGACGCCGACACGGGGTTGCCACTTCCGGAAGCTGTGGAAGCGCGGTGGACGGTGGCCTTGGGGGCGTTGAAGCATGGATTGCTGACGGCCTCGGCGGCGAGGTATGTGGGCCGCTTGGAGCTTTTGGAAGATATAGGGCTGGTGGCATGCGAGGCCCAGGGCGATTTCGAGGCGACTTTGGCGACTGATTTCGAAGGTTATCCGCCTGCTCGGCAAGAAATTCAGCACAAGCACCACTTCGGACACCTCGCGATCCTGGCTGGGAGCGTCGGATTTCATGGCGCTGCCGTTCTGGCTGCCTACGGAGCTGCGAGAGCCAAACCCGGTTTGACGTCCGTGTTTACCTCGCCAGAAACTTACGTTCCAGTGGCGTCCCATTTGATTGGGACGATGGTGGCGCCGTGGCATGTGAACGTTTTAAGCAGTTCAAAATACACTGCTTTGCTCCTCGGACCTGGGCTGGCGGCTCCAACAGGCATGGACCTTCCGAGGGCCACTTTGTCCGACGTGTGGCGCAATGCGGACGTGCCGGTCGTGGTGGACGCGAGCGCGCTTGAATGGCTGCCACCCCGAAGCGTTTTGAGCGATGCCGTGCGTGTGATCACCCCCCACAGTGGGGAAGCGGCGCGGATGTTAGGAGTCGAAGCAACCGTCATTGACCGGGATCGACCCGCCGCAGTGCGGGCCTTATCCACGAGATTTGGGGGCGCTTGGGTGGTTCTGAAAGGAAGCAGGACTTTGATCGGACGGGCCGAAGGACCAATGCGGGTGAATCTGACCGGAAACCCGGGAATGGCCATTGGAGGGAGCGGCGATATTTTGGCGGGCTACATTGGCGGATTGCTGGCTCAGTCGACTTTTATGGCTCATCCGTTGAAGGCACTTTCTTATGCAGTTTGGATGCACGGGCTAGCGGCGGATTACTTAGAGTCGAAATCCTCTCGATGGGTCGTGGAGGATCTCGCGATGAACCTGGGAGTGCCCTTTGCTATGGGGAGGATCGAAAGCGAAATACTGTGTTGATCTCGAGAACGGTGGAGGCGAGAGGATGGCTCATCCAAAAGCTCAACCCGGTGGATGGAGACATTAACCTTAAAACGGTAGTTGCCCCTGGCGAATCTTCGAAAGATCCTGGCGATAAAATTTTTCCCAGTCACTCACCTGATCCACAACGGATATGCCTCCTCTTCGTCAAGCCGTTCTTATCCAGGCCTCTGCAAATCTTCAGGAGGTTCAACTGCCGTTTTAAGGATTAATCAAGAGCCATCAAAGAGCCTGACACAGGCTCGCGCCCGCGATTGACAGGGATGGGGTCGGACGGCGAGACTGGTGGAAATCTTTGAGTTTTTATGCGAACGCGTTTGATACTGCTCTCTCTTGGAGTTTTCGGGTTGGGAAGCCTGGGTAGCGCATCCGCCGATCAGGGGCCAATGAGCGCAATAGGAATTCTTCGAGCGGTGGGTCCACAAGGGAAAGGGAATCAGGAGGCGGCGTCGGCTTGGAAAACGCTAGTCACGGGAGACCCGAAGTCCTTGATCCCGATTCTCAAGGGAATGGATGGCGCGAACGAATTGGCGTCCAACTGGCTTCGGGGCGCCGCGGATGCGCTGGCCAGCCGAGGGTTGGACAACAAGACACCGCCCTCCGTAGCCGAGTTGGGGGAGTTTCTGTTGGACACACGACATTCGCCCAAGGGCAGGCGGCTTGCTTATGAAATCCTTGAACGAGTGGACAGCGTGGCCGCGCAGTCGATTCTTCCCGGCTTATTGCACGATCCGGCTCCGGAAATGCGCAGGGACGCGTTGAAGCGTTTGATCGACGAGGCGGGCGTGGCGAAGGCCGCCGGCCGCGTGGAAACTTCGGCCCTCCTGATGCGTCAAGCGCTTGGGGCAGCCCGCGACGTCGATCAACTTGAAACGTTGAGCAAAGGTTTGCGGGAGTTAGGACACAAAGTGGATATGCCGGCGTTGTTTGGATTCTTGCTGGACTGGAAGATTGCCGGCCCATTTGATAGCACTAAAGGAGTGGGATTCGCGGCCGTTTATCCTCCGGAGCACGGAGTGGATTTGAGCTCGGATTATGAAGGGAAAGCAGGAAGGGTTGGGTGGAAGCCTTTCCGAAGCGCGGATGAATTCGGGATGGTGGACGTTAATAAGGTTTGCGGGTTGCTCAAAGGAGCGGCGGCCTATGCTTACACGGAAGTGGTTTCTGACGTCACGCGGCCGGTGGAGTTGCGCTTGGGGTGTAAGAACGCTTGGAAAATCTGGGTGAATGGCAAATTCATTTTCGGCCGGGATGAGTATCACCGGGGAATGGAGATAGACCAATACCGGCTGCCAGCCGAATTGCGGGCGGGTAATAACCAGATTTTAGTGAAGCTTTGCCAAGACGAGCAGAAGGAGGAATGGACTGTGGAGTGGCAGTTTCAGATGCGAATCTGCGATCCGAACGGGGCGCCGGTCCGATTTGCCGCGAATCCTTAAACTGAGCGAGAACCGATTATGACATCAATGCGGGAGAAGCTGGAGATCGGGAACAGAAACCGGATGATCCGTTTGGCCGGGGGCTTGCTGCTTTCCGGGGCGATCTGTGGCAAGAGTTTGTGCTGGGCTGATTGGCTTCAGTTTCGGGGTCCATTCGGGTCGGGTGTTTCCTCGGAAGCATTGGGGTCTGCGCCGCGGCTTGGGAGCAAGAGCATAGCCTGGAGTTCGGGTTTGCCAGGGCGCGGGTTATCGAGCCCGGTGATCGTGGGTGACCGCGTTTTTGTGACGTGCTCGAGCGGCCCGAAGCAAGACCGGTTGCATGTGATCTGCTTTGGAGCAAAAGACGGTGCCCGGAGGTGGGAGAGACAATTTTTGGCGACGGGCCGGACGATGTGTCATGAAAAAACCTCCGTCGCGGCGCCTTCTCCCGCGAGCGACGGCGAGCGGATCTACGCCTTTTTCTCATCCAACGACATTTTTTGTCTGGATTTGGACGGGAACCTCATTTGGTTGAGAGGTTTGGGTCGGGACTATCCCAACGCGAGCAATAGTTTGGGCATGTCCTCTTCGTTAGCGGTTTTGGAGGGTGTCGTGGTGGCCCAGGTCGAGAACGACAGCGAGTCTTTCTCCGTGGGCTTGGATGGGATGACCGGCGTCAACCGCTGGAAAATGGACAGGCCCAAGAAAGCCAACTGGACTTCGCCGGTGCTGATTCCGTCCGGGGCTGGGAAGTATCTCGTCGGGCTGCAGTCCAGCGCGGGGATGACCGCATTGGAACCTGGGACGGGCAAGGAAGCGTGGTCCTACACTGAAGGTGCCGCGACAATTCCCTCGAGTGCCGTTTCGGGCCGCGTGGTTTACGTGCCTTCCAACGGTTTGACTGCCCTCGAGATCGGGCCTTCGGGCGGTCCGCCGAAGCAGTTATGGCGATCGTCCCAATTACGACCTTCGACTCCGAGCCCCGTCGTGCTGGGAGACAAAGTGTTCACTTTGAATGACGCGGGAGTATTGAGTTGTGGGGAGACGGCGACGGGAAGCCGAGTCTGGCAATTGCGGCTCAAGGGCCCTTTCAGCGCTTCTCCTGTGGCGTTGGGTCATTTCCTGTATCTTGTCAATGAAACGGGCCTGTTGCAGGTGGTGGATACGACGCGCCCGGAGGGCGAGGTGGTGGGGGAACTGGATCTGAAGCAAACGATTTTGAGCACTCCTTCGATTTCGGGCGGCGCCGTTTTCGTGCGTGGAGACGGAACGTTGTGGAAAATATCGAACTCTTGATTTCGGATCTTGGTTTGGTTCGAAAGCTGCTCTTTTGGGGGACATGCAGAACACCAGTTTCATGATTCTGGAAATGGATGTTGACGCCTGGGCTGGGCTCCAGGATGGGGGGCCTTCTTGTGGCGCGCCGCTTCCGTGCACGGAACCGAGAGGTGTTCCCGCGATTCTGTCTTTTTCCTTTCTTTGATTCTTCTGCTCTGTTACCACCAGCCAATCATGCGACGGTTTTTTAGAAGACTTTATCTTGTTTGTCTCCTGGTCATGGCCGGTGTAGTTGCCATCGCCATCCACGGGGAGGAGATCCGTCTCACCAATGGGGATATTCTTAAGGGACTCCCCGCGTCTTACGGTGAGGAGGGATTGATTGTCAAATTGGACATAGGCGTGTTTTCCCCGAGAGTGCATTGGATCAAAGTGTCTCAAGAGAGTTTGAAGGAGCTCGCCAAGAATCCGAAAATCGCGCCGTTCGCTGACCCCTTCATTGAGATTCCGATGGATTACAGCGCGATGAAGAAGAAGCCCAAGGAAATCCAAATTAAACCCGTCCCCAAAGTGGAACGTATCGTGGAGAAAAGGTCGTTTTTGGCGTCGATGACGACGACTGCGGGGCTGGCCATGCTGGGTTTTCTTTTTATCGGCAATCTGTTTGCGGCGTATGAGATCGCGGTGTACCGGGGCCGGTCAGTGGCCTTGGTTTGTGGTGTTTCGGTGTTGTTGCCAGTGGTGGGGCCAATCTTGTTCTTGGCAACGCCCGCCGCGCACACCGTTACGGCCTCGTCCGTTGACGAGGGCCTGGCGGGGGCACACGAGCCCGTGAACCCGATGGCGGCCACCGGTGCAAAGTCGAGTGGCCTGTCGGTGGCGGCTCTGGACAAGGCTGGTGGAGGTGGCGACACGTCGACCAAGGTTTACAAGAAAGGCGACACGACATTCAACAGGCGTTGGTTTGAGGTGACACTATCGGGCTATTTTCGAGTGGTGCCCTCGGAGGCCGAGAAGAATATGGTTTTGGTGATCAGGGCGGGACGCAACGAGTATGTTGCCAAGCGCATCACTCGAATTTCGATGACCGACATTCATTTCCAACTCATCAACGCGGGTGAGGTCCCCGTGCCGTTCGACGAGATTTATGAGGTTCAAGTCCGGCACAAGGACGCCAAGGCGTGATTCATGAAGCTTCGCACGATTCTCCTGTTCGGCGCCCCGGGAGCCGGGAAGGGCACACAAGGGAAAATCTTGGGGACCATCCCGAGTTTCTTCCATTTCGCCTGCGGTGACGCTTTCAGAAATTTGACGATTGAGAGCGAGCTTGGGCGTATTTTCCTTGATTATTCGAGCCGAGGATTGCTCGTGCCCGAGGAGCCGACGATCCGTTTGTGGAAAGATTCCATTGAGGGCAGCAGGAAGATGGGTCGTTACAATCCGGATCGAGACACGCTGGTGCTCGACGGCATTCCGAGGAACACCACCCAGGCCAAGATACTGGCTGAGACTTTGAATGTGATAGCGGTGTTCCATTTGAAATGCTCGAACATGGAACAGTTGGTCGAGCGGATGCAAAGGAGAGCCTTGCGGGAAAACCGGTTGGATGACGCTAATCTAGAGATTATCAGAAGCCGGCTCGAAACCTACGAATCCGAGACTAAGAGCGTCCTCGACTACTACGGAAGCGAGCTGCTTCATTTCATCGATTCATCCCAGTCACCCATCAACGTTCTGCGTGCCATTTTGGACGTGATCGCGGCCATTCCCGAAGTGCAACCGCCAGTTGGCGTGGCGAATGCCCGTGGTTGAGCGGCGCGGGGCCGTGTGATGCCGACGCCGCTTCAGCCGATCCCGAGGGTTCGAGTGGTGTTCATGGGAACGGCTGAGCTGGCTTGCGAAAGCCTGAGGCGTTTGGCAGCGGATGAAGGATTGGAAGTCCTCGCCGTGGTGACCCAACCAGACCGCCCCAAGGGACGCGATCTCAAACTTCAGCCCCCGCCCGTGAAGCGAGTCGCTCTTGAGCTCGGATTGCGGGTCCTGCAGCCGCCCAAGGCGCGCTCCCCAGATCTCCTGGAAGAATTGATCGGGCTTGAGCCTCACCTAATCGTTGTGGCCGCCTATGGTCAATTACTTCCCAAGGCAATCCTGGATCTGCCCCGCCATGGATGCCTCAACGTGCATACCTCCTTGTTGCCCAAGTACCGTGGCGCCGCTCCCATCCAATGGGCCATTCTGAATGGTGACCAGGAGACAGGGGTGACTCTCATGAGGATGGATGAAGGCCTGGACACAGGTCCGATGGTCGCGATCGCCAAGACCCCGATTCTTGAGGACGACAACTCCCAAACGCTTCATGACCGTTTGGCGATTTTAGGCGCGGAGTTGTTAGTCAAGAAGTTGCCAGGATATGTTCGCGGCGATCTGGAGCTGGCGCCGCAACCTGCTGAAGGAGTTTCTTACGCGCGCAAGATCACGAAGGATGACGGCAAGATCGATTGGAGATTGAGCGCGCGGGAAATATTCAACCAGGCGCGAGCCTTCACGCCATGGCCGGGCGTCTATACCTCTTTGCCGGAGGCGTCCTCGGGGATTTTGAAAGTCAGAGGCGTCCGAGTCTTGGAAGGCGGCGGCGGACAGTGCGGGCAGATTCTGCGCTTGTCGCGGGAAGGCATGGTGGTGGTCTGCGGCGCGGGCGCGCTTAGAATCCGCGAATTGCAGATGGCGGGGGGGCGTTGGATGACGGTTTCGGACTTTCTTGCGGGACATCGGCTCGCCGAAGGAGCGTGTTTGGGCGGCGAGGCTGCTGACCCGGGGAGCCTGTAATTTTGACCTGACTTTTGAATGGAGGCTGATAGTTTTTAGTGACACAGACAACCCCCCAAGAATTATGGCAACACTACGTTCTGAGATTCGTGAGTTTTTGGACCAGCAACCCGTCAAGATGTACGTCGACGGCGAGTGGATGGAAGCCCTCAACCAAGGCACGTTTGAAGTGCGCGACCCGGGTGACGGCTGTGTGATTGCGAACGTCGCTTCGGGGGACGCCCGGGACATCGACAGGGCGGTGGAGGCCGCCCGCTGGGCTTTCCGCCGTGGAACTTGGGCGAGCTTGCCGGCTAACGATCGGGCGGTCTATCTGCACCGATTGGCAGACTTGGTGGATCGCGATCGCGCCATCCTGGCTCAATTGGAATCATTGGACGTGGGCAAACCGCTCGCGCAGTCGACAGGAGGAGACATCCCGAATGTCTCGGCCACGCTTCGTTATTACGCCGATCTTTCGGTGCATACCCGGCGCTATGAACCTATTGCTGTTTCGGGACACGAGGCTCGGACAGTGCGGCTGCCGTTTGGGGTTTGTGGCTTCATCTTTCCCTGGAATTTTCCGTTGTTGCTGGTTGGCTGGGGCATTGCCCCGGCATTGGCGGCAGGCAACTGTGTGGTGATCAAGCCAGCCGAGGACACGCCACTCACGACTCTCTATTTCTGCAAACTCGTTCAAGAGGCTGGGATTCCCAAAGGCGTCGTGAACGTGGTGACGGGTTTGGGCGAGACGGCGGGAGCGGCCTTGGCGGAGCATCCGGGGTTGGCGCATGCTTCGTTCACAGGTTCGCCCGAGGTGGGCCGGAAGGTCGCCGAGTCTTGCGGCCGCAATTTGGTTCCCGTGAAGCTGGAGCTTGGCGGTAAAGGAGCCGCGGTGCTCTTCGACGATATCGACGTGGATGCAGCCGCCCGATCCCTCGCCGGGGCGATCACTTTGAACACCGGGCAAGTGTGTTGCACGGCGACGCGCTGGGTGGCGCATAAAAAGGTGGTGGATCGCCTGGTAGATGTTGCCTGTGGCGCCTTGTCCAAAGTTTCCATCGGCCATGGCCTGGACGAAGGAACATTGATGGGACCCGTGGTGAGCGAGAAGCAGAGACAAAGGGTTCTGGGATACTTGGAGCGCGGGGAGCGGGAGGGAGCCAGCGTGTTGTTGAGAGGAGGGCCTCACCAAGTTGAGGGGCACCCAGGAGGCTACTATGTGAAACCGTCTTTGCTGACAGGATCCCCCGAGAATGTCTGTGCCCGGGAGGAGATCTTTGGGCCAGTCGCTTATATCATTCCTTTTGAGGATGAAGCGGAAGCCATCGACTTGGTGAACAGTTCCAATTACGGCTTGGCGAATAGCGTTTGGTCGAGTGATCTTTCGCGCGCCAACCGGGTTGCTGAGCGCTTGGTCGCTGGGAATAGCTGGATCAACGCGCACAATGTCTTCCCTCATGGAGTCCCCTACGCAGGCTGCAATTTGAGCGGCATGGGCGGCGGTGTGCTGGGACCTGAGACGCTGCTGCATTACCTGCGGGCACAATCGATCGTGCGCCCACTGTAAATGGCGGGTCCCTTAAACGGCAGTTGAACTTCGTGGAGATTTGCTAAAGCCTGGATGAGAAAGGCTCGACGAAGAGCGAGGCCTATCCCTGGTGGATAGGCTGAGTGATTCGGAATAACTTTATCGCCAGGATCTTGCGAAGATTCGCCAGGGACAACTGCCGTTTTAATGATAATGACGCGCGCGGCACCGCAGCCCTGACGAGCATTGCGTAGTCACGACCCAACGGAGTGTGTTCCCAGACGTTTTTGCTGAGGGAGTCCATGGTTGAATCCCGGCCGCCCTGATCATGCCCAAGGGTTTCAATCCCACGACCGCCGAGGGCGGCTTCGCCGGGTTCTCTAGCGAGGATCAGGCCCGGTACGGTTGCTGCTTTGGAATTGTTCTCTGTGAAATCACTGATTCGATTTGGGGTGATCTTGGCTTGCCTGACAATTCTCTGGAGCTTCTATGGCCGGCGGGTTCTCCAACTTTCCGAAGAGCCGCCGGTTAAAAGCGGGAGCAAGAGTTCATCGAAGGGTATCCGAGGAGCCGGCAAAAGCCGGGGAGCCGGACCCGGATTCAACCCGGGCTCGACATCGGCCGTCGCAGCCATGGCTGTTGTTCAGGGGGGCGTCCGTTCGGTAAATTTGCATGGTCGAACTCTTACTGGAGCACGGGTCTCAGCTCCGGATCCGATTGGGGAAGCTACATTCCATGAATTTGACACCTGGGTGAACGAGTATCTTGCAAGATCGCCTTCTCCCGCGGCGAACAACCAGGAGGGCTTGGCAAGAGGTTTGGAATTGGCGGCGAATCGCCGCGTGGCGCTCGAGAAACTGATCCAGCACGATCCTCAACGGGCGATTGAATTGTCGCTCTCTCCTTGGGTCGCTCGGCAGCTCCCTAGTGAGTTGGCGTCCCGTTTGGAGCGAATCGTCGACGCTCGCGGGGATTTAGAGGTCGTCGCTGCTTTGCCTGAACCGGGGCGGGAGGCCGATACACCACTCATGACTCGGTATGTGCATGTGGGTGATGAGACTTTTCGGGCATGGGTCTATGGTCGGCGTTTGGCGCAATCAACACGCCGCCAGATACCGATTCATGGGATTGCCGTGGACGCCTCTCTTGCGTTGCGGGAGGACACGGTGCGCGTTCTCTCTTCGGAGGAAATAACAGAGCGTGGCGGATTCCCGGTCGACGCGGTCTGTTCGATTTCCGGGGAAGCGCCGGAATCCATGGAAGCGGCGGTCATGGTATTGGAAGGGGATCGCGAAGAGTTGCTATGTAGCGTTGGGCACGCGAGCGCGTTGAACGACACCCTCGTCGAGGAAGAGCGGGAGGCCGACTCCATGGGTATCGCCAAGGCAAGCTTGGGTCCGAACTCATGGACGTTGGGGGAAAAGAAGCTCGTTTTGATCCGGGTCGATTTTTCGGATCTTCCGGGAGCTTCCTTTTCGGATAGTGCCGGCACGAACCTTGTCGTAGGGTTGAGGGATTTTTTTGAAGAATCTTCTTATGGCAAATCCTCGATCGGCCTGATTGGCAAAGGGTCTGCGATGACACCAGTCTTGCGGCTTCCTTCGACGGCCTCTTTTTACGGGACGAACAAGAATGCCACCAAGTTGCGCAGCGACGCGCGGGCGGCGGCTCGGACTGCCGGTTATGACCTGACGAAGTATCAATTGGACCTCATTTGCCTGGGCAACGTGTCCGGGTTCGGATGGGCTGGGTTGGGCATCGTGGGCGCCGCGGGGGCATGGATGCGCGGTTCGGCGTCGTTGGGTGTGGCAGCGCACGAGCTCGGGCATAACTTTGGGTTGAACCACGCGAATTTTTGGGACACGGGCGGGTCGAGCGTGATTGGAAGCGGCAGCGAAGTGGAATATGGGGACAAGTTCGACACCATGGGATCGGCAAACGCGGGTTCCAAACATTTTAACGCGCGCTATAAGAATTATCTCAACTGGCTGGGCGCCGCGGATGTGATTTCGGTGACGTTTAACGGGAAGTATCGGATTTTTCCCCACGACCTGAGTCAGAGCACAGGGGCGAGGGCGCTGAAGATCGCGCGAGGCAGCGCGACAAACTATTGGGTTGAGTTCCGGCAGGGATACACGAGCAATCCGTGGCTCATGAGCGGTGTGGGGCTTCGGTGGGGAAGGTCTTCAAATCAGAGCACGCACCTTCTGGACACAACTCCAGGATCGATCGATGGCAAGGATGATTCGGCTTTGACGATCGGGCGCACATTTTCGGATCGGGACGCGGGCGTGCATATCACCTTGCTGGGGAAAGGGGGAACAAGCCCGGAATCGGTGGACGTGGCGGTGTATCGGGGGTTTTTCACCGGGAACGGCAGCCCGGTGGTCTCCACGGTGTCGAGTTCCATTCAAGCCTCCGTCGGATCACCTGTTAGGTTGGCAGTGTCAGCGTCGGATCCGGATGGGGACGAGCTGGCTTATGCGTGGGAATTTGGCGACAAGGGCATTGGTGTGAGCCGGCCTGAGGTGACGCATTCGTGGGCTGCCGCGGGGGATTACCAGGTTCGGTGCTCTGTTTCCGACATGCGCGGCGGGGTCACGGTGAAATCCATGTTCGTGCGGGTGGGCAGCCCGGGGACCTTCACGGTGAGCGGCCGAGTCGAGGTCGAGGGAAAACCGCTCGCGGGCGTTCAGATATCGGCCACCTCGTCAAAATCCGCCGTGACCGACTCCGAAGGGATTTACCATTTGGTTGGCTTAAGCTCCGGGACCTACACCCTGGCGGCACGGTTGGAAGGATATGGATTCTTGTTGAGCGGCTTTTCAAATCCACTCCGAATTTCTTCCAGCGTGACGGGCGTGAACTTTCGCGCCATCCCGCCCGTTGAACGGACGGAGGTTACCCTCGTGCCGTTGGGGGCCGTATGGCGTTATCTCGATGACGGATCCGATCAAGGCGCATCGTGGCGCGAACCCGATTTCGACGACTCTGGCTGGAGGGAAGGCCCTGCTGACCTGGGTTACGGCGACAACGACGTTTCGACCATTGTCCGTTTTGGATCGAGTTCGAGCAACAAGCACATCACCACCTATTTTCGGCGCGAGTTTGAAGTGGCCGATCCCGCTGCGTATTCGAAAGCGATGTCGGGCTTGGTGCGCGATGATGGAGCGGTCGTTTATCTGAATGGGAAAGAGGTGTTTCGCAGCAACATGCCAACTGGGAAAGTTGGAAGCACCACGCGAGCTGTGGAGGCGGTTGGCGGCGCCGATGAAATCGCGTTGTTCGACAAAGAATTGGATCCTTCATTGTTCAGGAAAGGATCGAATGTGTTGGCAGTGGAAGTCCACCAGTCCAGCCCTGGTTCCACGGATCTTCGTTTTGATTTGAGGATCACGGCGACGTCCGCTGTTTCCGAATCGCCTCCCTCCTTGGCCGTCAGGCGGGTTCTCTTAAGAACGGAAATCCTTTGGCCCGCGGTGCCGGGTGGCTGGCGGCTTTTCTCGGCGCCTGTCCTGGGAGATGCGGCCGCGTGGCGGGTGGTCGAAGGGGCGCCCCAGTCCTCCGTGACTGAGAATCGGTTCGCAGTTCCCGAGACCGAGGGCGCCGTCTTTTTTCAGTTGAGGCGATAAGGGGGAATTCGGCGAGTCAACCGCTGGTTCGAGCCGGTTTCGCCCCCGCTTTTTGCTGGCGGCCATGCTTCTGATGCGGCTTAATCGGATCTTATGAACCTGATCGATCCGTCAAGTCGGAGGCTTTTTTTGGAGGGTGCCGGCAAAATGCTTGGTGTGGCGTTTGGGGTCGCTGGAATGGGCATTCGAACTCGAGCCGCTGGCCCGGTCGAACGCCGGCCTTCGAGCAAACTTTCACTCGGGCTCGCGGCTTATTCCTTTCGCGATTATTTCATCGATTCAAACCATCCACGCGATCGGCAAACACCAGTTGGCAAGAGGATAACCATTTTTGATTTCATCGATTTTTGCGCCGCGAACGGGTGTGATGGGGTTGAGTTGACAAGCTATTATTTTCCGAAAACGGTGACACCGGAGTTCCTCAGCGAAATACGCCGCCGGGTTTTTGTGAATGGCATGGTGGTGAGCGGATCGGCGGTCGGAAACCGGTTTACCCTCCCGAAGAGCGAGGAACGCGACAAAGAGCTGGCGGATGTCAAACGGTGGATCGATCACACGGCTGCCATGGGTGCGTCTCACCTGCGGGTATTTGCCGGTGACAAAGGAAAGCTGTCTCACGAGGAGGCCAGTAGACTCGCAATCGAAGCCTTGGAAGAATGCTGTGAGTATTCCGGCAAGCGGGGCGTGTTCCTCGGCATTGAGAATCATGGGGGCATCGTGGCCGAAGCGGACGGGTTGTTGGAGATTGTGAAAGGCGTGAAGAGCTCGTGGCTGGGGGTCAATCTCGACACGGGCAACTTCAACACGGCCGATCCGTACGCGGACTTGGCGAAATGCGCCCCTTACGCGGTGAATGTTCAGATCAAGTCGGAGATGCAACCTAGGGGCGCGGCCAGGGGGCCTGCGGATTTGTCGCGGTTGGTCAAGATTTTGAAAGACGCGGGATACCGGGGTTTTGTGACTTTGGAGTACGAGGCCGCGGAGGATGTCTGGACGGCGGCGCCTCGTTTGTTGGCAAACCTCAAGCGCCTCCTGACCGCCTGAACGAAGCTCAGCAGCACTGACAAGTATGTTGATTCAGTTAAAACGAGCGTCGAAGATGGCGTGCCTTTGGTTGCTGGTCGTCCGCTTCGGACTGCCGTCTTTGGGTGCCGGGTTTGAGGCGGGTGTCGCGATCCGCGTCGTGACTCCCGAGCCTCTTTTGCCCGTGTCCGGCGGGGTGGGTCCGTCTCGCGTGGTGCGCAAGAAGGAAGGCGAACTTACCGTTCGGGCGTTGGTGTTCAAGGACGAGACCACGGCCGTGGCGATCGTCAGCGCGGATTTTCTGGGTTTCCCTTCTGCGCTGGGAAACCGGGTGCGCAGCCGTGTCAAGGGCATCGCCGGGTCGAATATCCTCATAGGCGCCACTCACACGCACAGTGCTCCAGATTGTTACGGTTTCCCGGACGGCAAGGGCGGCACCGGGGCCGATCTGAGCTATTTGGATCACGTTTGCGATCAGATGGCTGGAGCCATCGAAGAGGCGCTTCGTCGTGCACGGCCCGCCAAACTCAAAATCGCGACCGGCGAGGCTCGAGGCAAGATCGCTTACAATTATTATGCCGAGCAGTTGTACGATCCTCGATGTCATTTGATTCAAGCGGTGGGTGAGGACGGGAAACCGTTCGCCACTCTCGTGAATTACGCGATTCATCCGGAGGTCTTGGGCGCCAGCGCCGGAATTCTCAGCCCCGATTTGGTGGGCCCCTTGTGCGATCGGATTCAGGCGCGAGGCGGTGGCGTTGGCATTTTCATGAACGGCGCCCAAGGAGGCATGGTGACGGCGGACAATCGCGCCCCGGGTGGAGGGGAGCATCGGACTTGGGATGAATGCGTGCGAATTGGCCAACTGTTGGCGGATGAGTCGATCAGAATCCTGTCTGGAGCGGCCTTGCAGGAGGAACCTCGGATCTATTGCGCGTCGAAGATGATCCGGTTCCCCGTGGATTCACCGCTTCTGAGGAATATCCTGAAAGCGTCGCCACTGGGTTTTCGGGGAACCGATGACGGAAGTGTCACAACCCAATTGAACCTGGTGAACTTGGGGGATGCGCAGATTCTGACGATACCCGGGGAGGCCCTGCCGAACATCGGCTACTATTTGAAAAGAAAGATGAGGGGAACTCATCAGTTCCTCTTTGGCCTGACCAACGACGCCTTTGGATACATTCTCACCAAGGAAGACTTCGCGAGTTTCAAGCGCTACGAATACGTGACACGAACCTCCTTGGGGGAAGGAACCGCCGAGATTCTCCAAGAGGCTCTCTTAGCCATGGTGAAGGATTCGCCTCCGCAGTGAGGCCGGCATGGCTGTTGCCAAAAGAAAAGGGCCGTCCGGGGGAGGGTGGGATGTTTTGGCGGAATGCGAGCTTGCCATCGTTTTTCCGAATCCGTATCACTTCTGCCGGCGGAAGTGTGCTTCGAGGCAGGCTTTTTGCATCCGTCCCGCCTAGGCTGCCCGTGTCTGGATCGGAGAAAGTGATTGTGGGAGTTCGCGGCGATGCTAACGCAACAGGACAATTATGTTTCAGTGAAGGACGCGTCGACCGCGTTTCGGGAAGATTCCGAAGCGACGCAAGGCATTCCTTCGATCAGGGAGATCTGGTCCAAGCCGCTGCCGCATCTGAAGGGAGCGGGGTTGACGCGGTTCTTGGTTCGCGGTGTGCTCTCTGGTTTCCGGACCCGGTTGGCCGGTGTTCGGGGCCTCGATAATGTGGCCGAGGCGGCTGATCCATTCATCCTGGTTTTGAATCACAGCCAAGCCCTCGAGGTGCTGCTCGTGCCCGCGCTCCTATTTTTTCATCGGGACGGCAAGAGGATTCACTTCCTGGCAGATTGGAACTATCGGCTCATCCCGTTGGTGGATATCTTTTACCGTTGCGGCCAAGTCATCACGTTGACTCGAAAACCGGCCAAGCCGAAGTGGCTCAATGTCCTAAAGCCACTGTATGAAGACAAAATCACGGCCGTGGAGAGGTCGGAAAGAGCTCTGAGGCTTGGCTCTTCGATAGGTGTTTTTCCGGAGGGCACCATCAACCGGAATCCTGGGCGCCTGTTGAAAGGCTACTCCGGAGCCGCGCAGCTCTCTTTGACCACGGGCGTCGCCGTGGTGCCAGGGGGCATCCGATTTCCGCAGTTGGACCCAGGCCTCCAGCGCATCCCTGAGTGCTCGCCGATGGCCGTTGAATTCGGAGCTCCACTGCGGCCCCCCGCGGGGATTGGACCAGAAGATCTGGATTCGGTTCGCGAATGGCACGGATCAATCATGGCGCGGATTTCACAGATTAGCGGAAAACGATGGAGCCCTGGCACAAACCGGAAATAGCATTCAGCAAAGTGGAGTCAAAATGTCTTTGAAGGATCGCATAACCACCCACCGCGTGGACGGCGAGGCACGGCGCCTGCACGCGATTCAAGTCATGCGAGCCACCTATGAGCTGGAGAAAAACTGGATGCGAGGCGAGGAGAAGCTCTTTCCCCCCGGAGAGCTTTCGGATCCGGATGTGTCCTGGTTTGTAGTCTACGATAATGAGGTGCCGGTGGGCGTCCTGAGGGTTCTGTACTCGCCGCCCTTGGAGCTTTACAAACAATACGGATTCAAGCCTTTGGGAGGAGGGATAGACGTCGAGGAATTTGTTAAGCACAACCGGATTGCGGAGATCGGGAGGTTCGCGGTGCTTCCCGAGTATCGCCGCTACATCAGAGTCTCCGCCTGCTTGATGCGCGTGGCTAGCAAGGAAACCTTGAGGCGCGGTTTCACGCATTATGTGACGGACATCTTCGAAGGCGAAAAGCACAGTCCCTATCATTTCCACCGTCGCGTGATGGGGTTTCAACCAGTCGCCTCCCACGATGTTGGCGAACTCAATTGTCCCAACCGCAGGATTACGATGATCCTGGATCTCGGCATGGCATACCGCAACCTGCGATCATCGAACAATTGGATCTACCGGTTCTTCATGGAGGATTGGGATCCTGAATTGGATCGGAAGCTGCGCGACGGCAACCACGCTTGAATTACGGTTTTACTTTCCCAACCCGGCTGCTAGCCTCAATGCCGTTAAGAAATAGAAATCAAGTAGTCTGCAGAACTTGATTGACGACATATATAAAGTCACCGGTTTCATAGGAGGGCTCGATGAGGCGAGGCCAACCGCTGACAGGTTGTCGAATGGCGCGCTTGCAGGAACG